>Ga0256826_1002218_pt1 | contig 11904 bp, 8 predicted proteins | sample CV79metaG_FD_185975 | JGI IMG/M metagenome (GOLD analysis project Ga0256826, IMG submission 185975) | Hydrothermal vent microbial communities from East Pacific Rise, Pacific Ocean - CV79 | ecosystem: Environmental > Aquatic > Marine > Hydrothermal vents | place: Pacific Ocean: East Pacific Rise... | reverse complement strand
TACGTAATTTATTTTTCATATCGAGTTGTGTTTTTCGTTTACCTTTAAGTATGCTTTTCGCTTTTTTTAGATTAATATTTTCGTTAAAAGAAGCAATGGTTTTTAAAAGTTCTCTTGGTTGAGAAAGCCTAACACAACCATGTGAAAAAGCACGCACAATTTTTTTAAATAGATATCTTGTTGGAGTATCGTGTAGATAAACAGAAAATCTATTTGGAAATTTAAATTTAATTTTTCCAAGAGCATTTCTAGGTCCTGGTGGTTGCATTAATCTATAAGGAAACTCTTCTACACCATTAAGATAATCTTCCCAATATAACCATGAAGTGTCAATAACTTCTGAATTTTCATTCCAAGTTCTATGGGCTTCCAGTCCTTGTCTTTTCAAATAAGTAGGGTCTTTAATCATTGCTGGGACAACTTCTCTTTTAACAATTCCTTCTGGTATTTTCCAATATGGATTGAGAACAATATAAGATATAAATTGACTAAAAATAGGAGTTGGATGTCGTTTATCTCCGACAATAACACGTAACGTTTGTTTTGTTTTTTCATTCTCAATATAGTGCAACATAAACTCTGGAATATTTACTATAATATAACGACTATTCTCGTCTCTTGGTAGCCATTTAATTCTGTCAATATTAAGAAGTACTTTACGTATTTTTTCATCAACAGAAATATTAAGTGCTTTTTGTGTACCACGACCTACTACACCATCAACCATAAGTCCATGACGCTTTTGAAAAGTTTTAACAGCTTTATCTAGACATTTACCAAAAAGTTTATCATCTTTTATTGTTAAGTTATTTTCTTGATTTATTAAAAGTTCATTTGAGTTATCAATACACTCTTCATAATCACCAGAAATTTTTAGTCTAGAACGAAGTTTAGTGACATATTTACTTCTTTTACCAATTTTTAATTTTTTAAATGAAGGTAGTTTTTTCCACCCACCATTTTCTTTTAGTTCATAAAGTCTTTGTAGTGATGCTAAGAGACCTTGATAACCAAATTTTTTGGGAGTAATCTCTTCAATTGTTGTATCAATACTCTCTTGAAGCATTAATTTTTCTATTTTATAAGGTGCTTTTGTTTTAATCCAAGAAGCATTAATTTTTGATTTTTTTAAAGCAGATAGTCTGTATGCAAAATTCTTCCATTTTATTTCACCATAAAGAGTATGTTTTAAAAAATCATAGTAGAGTGAACTTAGTTTTATTTCCATTTTTAAAAGGTCATTTTTACTTAGATTACTATCTAATGATTTTTGAATATTTTTATATCGCATTAAAATTTTACTTTTAGGATTTAATGTTATATCGTCATCAATATATTTAAAAAGAGTAGAGTATTTTTCTTTATTAAGTTGATTCTTTACAAGCCAAAGAGATTTGTAATTATTTTTACGATAAAAACGTTTTAAGAATTTTTTTTGAGAAATATTTTTTAAGAGAGTTCGAGAGTTTTTTTTAAATGATTTTTGGAGTAGTTTAGATGTTTGATTATTCTCTAAACTACTATTACTATCTGTAGGTGCTGCAAAAAGTACTAATGTAGTTAATAAGATAATTGTTAAAATATTTTGTATTTTTGGCATTAGAAAGCTCCCCATGTATATGAGTGCTAAGTATAGTCAAAAATAACAAATAACGAAATTATTTTTTAGATAAATATACCTTTAATGAACTACACGGTGTTGTTTTGAATCATAACCGTAAACATCTGGCAAATAATGAACTAAACCATCACTTTTAACTCTTGCAGTAAGATAAACTATATGCACTGGCACAGGTGCCGAAAGGTTAAGTTGAGTTTTCTCTTTACCTCTTAAAATTTGTTTAGCTCTATTGTAGTTTACTGAACGTTCATGTTTTGCAAATGTTGCTAACAAAGCTCTTGGTTCAGCAATACGTATACATCCATGAGAAAATGCTCTAAAACCTTTTTTGAAAAGTTTTTTTGTTGGTGTGTCATGTAAGTATACAGCAAATTTATTTGGAAATTTAAATTTTATTTTTCCAAGTGCATTTCTAGGTCCTGGTGGTTGCATAAATTTATATTTTTTAGTTTGCCCTGTTTTTAAAACTTTTGCCCAATCAATTTCAGATGTATCTATAGGAGGACGTTTAAGTGCATAGTTTTTACGTACTTCATATCCTCTTTGTGCTAAATAATCAGGATTTTTTAAAATACCTGGAATAACTTCTTTTTGGACAATACTATCTGGAATTAACCAGTAAGGATTTAGAACAATATAAGATATAGTATTAGAAAAAATAGGCGTGTGATGTGTTTTGTTTCCCACAATGACTCTCATTGTTAATACATTTTTACCATTCTCTTTGTAGTAAAGTCTAAAGTCAGGGATATTCACCATTATATAACGGTCTTCTGCTTGGTCTGGTAGACGTTTTATTCTATCTAAATTTAATAATACTTTTTTAATTTTCCAATTAACAGAAAGATTCATTTTTTTACGTGTCGCACGGTTCATTTTTCCTGACTGTGCTAATCCATGTCTTTTTTGAAACTGTTTGACAGCTTTTTTTAAACAGTTGTCATAAGTATATTTTTTACTTCTATGTTGGCAAGTATAATCACCTTCACTGCTTAAACGTAAAGTTAATTGTTTCACAACTTTACCAGATTTACCATAACGTAGTTGAGGTGAGTTTGGAATTTTCTTCCAACCACCTTCTCTTTGGATACTTCTTAATCTAGAAAGTTCATTTTTAAGTGTATTGTAGTTAAAACTACTAGGTGTTGTTAAGGATACAATATATGAGAGTCTATATCTTAGAAGTATGTCAACCATATCATATTTAGGATTATTGGTTACCCAGTTTGCAGCAACATGTCTTCTTCTTAGTGAAGAGAGTTTCTTTTGGAATTGCCACCAGTTGATGGATCCATATAAATGATGACTTAAATATGAACGATAAAGAGAAGTAAGTTCTAAATCAAGTTGTAATTCATCTTTTAATACACGCTCTTTGGTTTGGGCAATTTTTTCTTTGAGTCGATTGAATTCTCGTTTTATTGGACCAGTATCTTCTAATGTATCATCTAATTTAATATTATTAAATAAATCATATAGTGCTTCTTTTCTAAGTCCTTTGTGATTAAACCATACTGGACGATATTCTTTTTTTTGATAGACATCTTGAATAAATTTTTTATGAGATATATGTTTAAAAGTTTGAATTTCATTTGTAATGATGAGCGACATTAACTCTTTCGTACTTTTTTCATCATAAATTATTTGTGAAAGTGTAATGTCTCTATCATAGTTTTTATAGTTAGAACTTTGTTTCTGAAAAGAGTTGTTAATGGTGTTGAGTTTTTCTATAGAAGAAAATGTTACAGCTTCAAGTACGACAGCTAAAACGGTAGTGAGAATAATGAAGATAATACTTTTTAGTAAATACACAGGAACCTTTTTTCATCTTATAGATAACTATAAGTTTCTAGGAGAAAAGTATAGCAAAAAAAGAGAATAAAAAGGCGAAAATATATAAAATAGTAATAAAAAATGTTTTTTTAAATTAAAAATATTTAAATACTCGTTAGTTTAAAGCATAGTGAAAAGTTGGTCTTAAGACTCTTCTGCCCCATAAGAATCGTTTTTTATAAAATGTTTTTTCATTAAAATTATAAATTACAACTTTTTTACCAGCTGAACTAGCATGAATGAAATCTCCATTACCTAAATATATTCCTACATGAGTTACCCGTCCTTTTGGATGTTTCTTTGTATCAAAAAAGACCATATCACCACGTTGTAAATTATTATAAGAAACCAGTTGCCCAACACGTGCTTGTTCTCTAGAGACTCTTGGAATATTTATACCAGCATCACGGTAGACCCATTGAGTAAACCCAGAACAATCAAATTTACTAGGTCCTGTAGCACCCCATACATAAGGGACACCTAAAAAACTTTTTGCTCTTGATTCAATGCTATTGATTGTTTGATAACTATCTAATAAGGTATGGTTTTGTCTATAAGATATATACTCTATATCTTGAGCTATAAGAGGTGTAGAAACTGTATCTACTGAATTTCTTTCTTGATTAAAAGAGAAGTTGTTAACAGGTTCTGTAATTCCCATAATATTATATATAGATACATTTTTAACTTCATGTTCTTTCTTAATTTTATCTTGTGTATTTGAACATGCAGAAAAGAATAATACTGAGCTAAGGAGAGTTATATTTAATAATTTTATCTTTTTCATGACTTTAGTATAACGAGATTGATTTGTAATAATTGTGGAATTTCTTAATAAAAATAAAAAAATTATAAAATCATATCAAGACCATAATATAGACTGTTTAATACAATTTTATATCTAATAAAAGATGTTATTTATTATTTAATACAATATTATTTTAAATATATAAATTAATTACTAAAATTTATAATTTATTTATAATAGTAGCTCTATCTTGACAGAAAATATAAATTGAGATATGCTTTTAGCATTACTATATAGAACATAAATTAACTCTATATTTAATTTTATTGGATGAAGTCAAAAAAAGGAAAAAAATGTTTGATAAAAAGTTTGTTATCGTCTCTATTTTGGGAGCCTTAATAATATTGGGAATTGTATTTGGAGGTCAAATTACTAAAGTACTTTCTAGTATTTCAAGTGTTGAAGAGATTTCTACATTTACAGATTCAAAATCAATGGAGTATTATAAAAAATCATGTAAATACGAAGATTCTGATACTTGTAATAAAGTAGGTGATATTTATCATTATGGGAAATATGATGTTTCTGTTGATTTTGAGGAGGCTGTTAATTATTATAAAAAATCATGTGATTTAGAAAATGGTAAGGGTTGTAATAACTTTGCATATATGCTAAATCGTGGTTATGGTATTGAGAAAAATAATTGGAATGCTTTAAAGTTTTATAAAAAAGCTTGTAAATATGAAGAGATGGAAGCATGTTACAATGTAGGTTCAATGTATTATCATGGGGAAGGTACTAAAAGAAGTTATTATAGTGCTGCTCTTTATTTTCAGAAGTCTTGTAATAATGGAATTGGGGCAGGGTGTAATGATTTAGGTTATATGTATGAACATGGGAAATATGTAAGAAGAGATTTACGTGAAGCTATGTCTCTTTATTTAGATGCTTGTAATAATATGGCTGAAGCATCAGCATGTAATAATTTAGCTTATCTTCATGAGAAAAAACATAATACTGTAAGTGCAAAGCAGTTTTATACAAGAGCTTGTGATTTAGGTGATACACCAAGTTGTAATCGTTTAGAGACCGTACTGGGTAAGAAGATTTTAGCTATTAAAGATGCTACTGATTTAAATGAAGCACTAAATGCTTGTAAGCATTCAACATCTGGAGGAACAATGTGTTATAAAGTTGGACTTTACTATGAAGAAAAAGAAGATAGTGATGAGGCACGTAACTATTTTGAAAAAGCTTGTGATAGAGGACAGAGTCAGAGTTGTAAACATTTAGGAGACCTATATAGATAGGTCTTTATAATTAGAAGCTTATGGGGCTTCTAATATTGCTCCTGAACTGGCATTTGTAACTAATGCACGGTATTGTTTTAACCATCTACTTGTAAGTGGTTTAACAATTGGTTTAAAGGTTGCTTTTCTTTTTTCTATTTCATCTTCGGAAATATTTACTTGTAGTATATACGCATCAACATCAATATGAATTTCATCTCCATCTTTTAGTAATCCAATCATACCACCCTCAGCAGCCTCTGGACTAACATGACCAATACTTGCACCTCTTGTAGCTCCAGAGAAACGACCATCGGTAATGAGTGCTACAGAGTCACCTAGACCCATACCCATAATGAGTGAAGTAGGGCTTAACATCTCTTGCATTCCCGGACCACCTCTTGGACCCTCATATCTAATAACAACAACATTTCCTGCTTTTACATTTCCAGCTAAAATACCTTCAATCGCTTCATCCTGTGAGTTAAAACAAACAGCAGTACCTGTAAACACACGTTCACCTGTAATACCAGCAGTTTTAATGACAGCTCCTTGTTCTGCAAGGTTACCATAAAGAATAGCAAGTCCACCAACTTCTGAATATGGATTATCAACAGTATGAATAATTTCTGTATTTTTAATTTCAGCATTTGCAATACGTTCTTTTAACATTTCACCTGTAATCGTTAAATTATCTAATAAAATATCATCTCCACGTTTATTCATCTCATGCATCACAGCACTTACTCCACCAGCTTTATCAATATCTTGCATATGTACAGTTGTTAAACTTGGAGAGATTTTAGCAATATGAGAAACACGTTTAGAAATTTTATTTATGTCACTTAAGTTAAAGTCAACATCAGCTTCTTTTGCAATAGCTAGCATATGTAGAACAGTATTTGAACTTCCACCCATTGCCATGTCAACTGCAAATGCATTTCTAACAGCATTTTCATTAAGTATCTCTCTTACATTATATATAGCTGATGATTCTTCACCCATAAGAGCAATTTCACAAACTCTTCTAGCAGCTTTTCTGTAAAGTTCTTCACGTTCTTTTGTAAGTGCTAAAATAGTTCCATTACCAGGAAGGGCAATTCCCATCGCTTCCATAAGAGTATTCATAGAGTTTGCAGTAAACATTCCAGAACAAGATCCACCACTTGGACAAGCATTACATTCAATATCTGTAAGTTCAGCTTCTGTAATCTCTCCAGCTTCAAATTTACCTACAGCTTCAAAAGCAGTTGCAAGATCAATTGGCTCACCATCTTTTGTATAACCTTTTGCCATAGGTCCACCTGAAACAAAGACAGTAGGTACATTTACACGCAATGCACCCATAATCATACCAGGAACAATTTTATCACAGTTAGGTATAGCTATCATAGCATCTAATTTGTGTGCATTCATTACTGTTTCTATTGAGTTTGCAATCACTTCACGACTTGGGAGTGAAAAGAGCATTCCATCATGACCCATAGCTATTCCATCATCAACACCAATAGTATTGAATTCAAATGGTACACAACCAGCTTTTCTAATTTCATCTTTTATAATGTCTGAAACTTTATCTAAAAAAAAGTGTCCAGGAATTATTTCAATAAAAGAGTTTGCAACTCCAATAAATGGTTTTTCGAAATCTTCATCTTTTAAACCAGTTGCTCTTAATAAAGAACGGTGAGGGGCTCGATTATGCCCTTTTTTTACAATATCACTTCTCATTTTTATCCTTAATAGTAAGTTTTTAATAAATTTGAAAAATTATACCCAAAAACCTTTACATTTAAAAAAATCTTGGCTATAATCGCACTCCAATTTAAAAGTAATGGTCACTAAGTAGTGAAAATGCGAGAATAGCTCAGCGGTAGAGCATAACCTTGCCAAGGTTGGGGTCGGGAGTTCGAACCTCCTTTCTCGCTCCATAATTTTATATTGTGATATTTAAATTTTATTTTTATGTTTTGGTGCCAAATGCCCGGGTGGTGAAATTGGTAGACACAGGGGACTTAAAATCCCCCGACTATTGCAGTCGTGCCGGTTCGAGTCCGGCCCCGGGCACCACCGAGTTTAATATTAAACTCATTCTGGAGCCATCGCCAAGTTGGTAAGGCCGTAGATTGCAAATCTGCTATTCTCCAGTTCGAGTCTGGATGGCTCCTCCAAAACAAATAATTAAAAATTTATTTTATTTTTATCTTTTTTTAGATAGAATCTCATTTCAATTTAAACGCTAGTTTAAATCATTGTCGGGAGATGTCAGAGTGGTCGAATGTGCCGGTCTTGAAAACCGGTGAGGGTTATACCTCCGGGAGTTCGAATCTCCCTCTCCCGGCCATATTCTTAAAATTAAATCAAAATCAACTCAATTTATTTCTTATTCATTTAAAATTCATTTATTATCCATTAATTTTTTAAAAAAGTAACATATTTGTTTAAAGAAATATTAAATCCCACAATCTCGGACTTTTTCACTATATTTTTAAAGAAAAGTAAATAATTGTTTATTAATTTTCTTTATCTTGAAGAGTAAAGTTAATGAATATGAGTAAAATGTGATTAATATCAAGAAAAAATAAGCTTTCAACTGTTATGATGATGGAGTAAATTTATTAGATTGATGAGTTTCTTTAATAGAAGTTTCTCGCAATACTTTTAAATACAATCATAAAGGAGAAAATGTGAAAATTACAAAATTAAGTTTAGCGGCAATTGCTGCTATGACTCTTACAACAGGTGCTATGGCAGACGTAGATATGAAAATTGGTGGACAAGCTGTAGTCTATTATCAAACTGTTGAACATGGTGGAGATACTGATTTCTTTGCACAAGGAAATTCAGCTGCAAATGCTGGTATGCAATTAAATGTAAATTCTGATCTTGGTAATGGTTTTGGTCTTGGTCTTCAAGGTACAGCATTAGGTACACTTGGTTTAGAAAATAACCTTGTATCTGGTATTATGCAAAGTGCTGATGGTACTTTAAATGGTACAGCAGTAACTAAAGCATATGTTACTAAGCAATTAGCTAATACAACATTAAAATTTGGTAGACAAGAACTTCCAAAGTCACTTTCTCCATTAGCATTCTCAGAAGGTTGGAATGTATTTAAAAATACATTTGATGCAGCAGTTGCTATCAATACAGATATTCCTAATACAACTGTAGTTGGAGCATATGTTTCTAAATCAAATAATCATGGTAACTTTGGTTCATTTGGTAATATGAAAGCTGATATGGCAAGTGGTGCTTACATGTTAACTGTAGCTAATAAGTCTAGCAAAGCAGTTCAACCAACTTTAACTTACTATGCTCTTAAAGATTTAAATGCTGTTGGTGGAGAAAGTGGTTCTGCATTATGGGCTGATGTTCAAATTGATGCTAATCTTCCAGTTAAATTTGCACTTCAAGGTGGTCAAATTGATCCATCAAATAATTTAGATAAAACAACTGTATATGGAGCAAAAGTTACTGGTAAAGCTGGTAATGTTGCACTTAAATTAGCATATACATCTGTTGATGATGGGGCTGTATCAGTACAAAATGTTGGTACTGGGGTTAAAACACCACTTTATACACAAATGGTTGCAAACCAAAATCATATTTCTACAGATGCTGATACAGTAGTACTTCAAGCAGCTATGCCTTTAGCAGCAGGAAAACTTATTGCTCAGTATGACTTAACTACAGATAATTCAGCTGCAGGAAATGATTTCAATGAGTTAGATTTAATCTACAAATTTAAAGCACTTGGAACAAATATGTTAGCTGCTTATGTAAGAGCTGACGCAGATAATGCTTCAGATCCAGCAAATATTATTCGTGTATGGACAAGATATAACTTTTAATCTCTAAAAGTTTCTTATCTTTTATTCCACCTCTATTGAGGTGGAAGTCTCTTTTTTATCCACACTTTCCAGAAGAACAGTTTCCTCCATTTACATTAAACGTATTAATATAATCACAATCTTTACATTCAAATGTTAACATTTTAGGACCTCCACATCCACTGCTTCGTTGGTCTATAAGCTCCACACTCTCTTTATGACATTTAGGGCATATCCCCCGTTCAATTGCTTGTAAATTTGCTTTTTTTTCTCTCATAAAATAAACATAGCTAATGATTAGCCCTATTATTACTATGAGTAAAAAAAAGAGTAGATAAAAATTCATTTTTACTATACCTTTTTATTAAATATAAGACATTGTATCAAAAAAATAAAATATTAAAAAATGATATTTTTGTAAATTTATAAATTATTTTTTTTATTTTATAAAATTATAAGTTAAAAAATAATAATTTATGTTAAAATTTATTATTAATTTAAATATAAAAGGATTTATTATGACTAAAAGAGAGAGATTTATAGATGTATTACGTACATTTGATACTCCTGTAACAGTTTCAGAATGGGCAAAGAGTGTAATAGAGCAATACCCTTCATTATTAACACAGATTAATAGTAAAACAAATGAAAAGATGACTTTAAAAGATTTAGCAATGACAATAAGTTTGAAAGTTTCAAAAGGAGAATTTTCTGAAATTAAGATTTTTGATAATGGGTCTTATCGTAAAGTTATGTATATGACAGAGAGTATGAAGAATGAATTGACTAAAAAAGAAGTTAAAAAAGATTTGGAGTCTATTAATCTGGAATCTAAAATAAAAGAAGATATATCTAAGTCTACAGAGTCTGATAGATATAGACTAGAAGAATTAAATAGTATTAAAGATCAATTAAATAGATATTTTGCATTAAATTTTGTACTACATCATGCTTCATCTTTAACTAATAAAAATAATAAATCTAAACATCATGTTGATAATTTAGAACTTTTAACAGAAGAACATATACTAATAAAAAAAGATGGTGAAAATAAATTTTCAATTGATGAGCAAAAAGCATATATTAAAAGAATTATTTCAATTCAAATGATGATTAATAAGAGTATTGATATAAATTTAACAGATGAAGTCTTAGAGATGTTATTGGAGAGATTAGAAAAAATATATTAATTTATTATGGCTGAAAGGAAGGGATTCGAACCCTCGGTGAGTTACCCCACACAGACGTTCCAGGTCTGCACCTTCGACCACTCGGACACCTTTCAGCAGTATTACTAAATTAGTAGAGAGAAATTATAGCCAATAGTGTTTAAAATAGCATAAATTTAATCTATTATAAGTTTCCTTTTGTTATTATTCGCCTGCCTCTTTTAGACCTATGCAACGACATTGGTGGACAACGGGTCAGGATGGGAACATAGCAGCCCACCTACCTTTGTTGTGTGCCGTAGGTATCTGGAAGGGGTACTATATCTCTCTTCATTTTTCTTGATACAAATCAATATTATTTCTTGTTAAATAGTGTATAATTAATAAATCTACATTACAATTAGGAAAATCATTATGAAAATTTTTAATAAATCCATACTACTGCTTATGCTACCTATGACAATTTTAGTAGCAGATAACTCTAAACCTGTTGGTCAACTTGATTTCTCTTCATTAGTAAATGATTTTATGGAAGAGGGTAATGCTTTGAAAAAAACTATTAATCTTTCAGGTAAACAAAGAATGCTTACTCAGCGTATGTCAAAATTAGCAATACAAATTAGTTTAAATGTTCAAAAATCTGCTAGTATAAAGAAGTTAGAAAAATTTTCAGCACTCTATGCAAAAACTTTAGCTGCGTTTAAAAATGGTGATGATGACTTGGGTATTAGTAAAGCAACAAATGCTAAAGTAGTTGAACAGATTGCTATTGTTGAAGAAGTATGGAAACCTTTTGAAAAACATATTAATATTATTATAAGTGGTAAAGATGATGGTAAATCTTTGGCTTATGTTATTTTAAATAACGAAAAAGTATTAGCACTTTCAAATGAACTAGTGCAACGTTATGAAGCATCAAATACTTCAAGTAACTATCTTGAAAAAGCACGTTTAAGAGTAGTGAATGTTGCAGGAAGACAACGTATGCTAACACAGAAAATGACTAAAGAGAAGTTACTTTTATTAAAAGGTAAAAAAGAGTATAGTAAAAAGTTGGATACTACTATTAAACTTTTTGATACTTCTCTTATCGCATTAATTAAAGGTGATAAAAAACAAAATATTTCTAAGCCTACAAATGAAAAAATTATTAGTCAACTTAAAGTTGTTTCTGAAATGTGGTCTAAATTAAAACCACTATATATTAAAAAGAAGAACTCTGCTAAAGAGTTAGCACAAATTATTGCTAAAAATCCTACACTTTTAAAAGAGATGAATGCAATGGTTCAAATGTCAGAGAAAGAGGTTGAGTACTAGACTCAACTCTCTGTACTTATAACTACCCATTCATAAAAGGGTAGTGCTTCAAATTTTATATTTTCTATACTAAATTCAAATTGACTTCCTACTGTAA
>Ga0256826_1002217_pt1 | contig 11910 bp, 11 predicted proteins | sample CV79metaG_FD_185975 | JGI IMG/M metagenome (GOLD analysis project Ga0256826, IMG submission 185975) | Hydrothermal vent microbial communities from East Pacific Rise, Pacific Ocean - CV79 | ecosystem: Environmental > Aquatic > Marine > Hydrothermal vents | place: Pacific Ocean: East Pacific Rise... | reverse complement strand
TCAGCTTCTATAATTACAGAATCATTCTCTCCATAATCTTTTTTTAGCTCTAATAATTGCTCTTTTGCCTCTTCTAATTTTCTATCATCTATTGCAATATGAAGCCTATCAATCTTGTCATCAAACTCTTTTGGTCGATACTTTACCTCTCCCATCACATCAAACAAAATAGAGTTTATATCTCGTCCATGAGCTTTTAATCCATTTAAAGCCTCCATTTTACCCTCTCTATCTTTTCTTAGAACTCTTAAATATCTGTTTTGAGAGCTTCCAATAATATGGGGGGAATGGGTAGCTATAATAATTTGATTGTTATTGACTTTGGCAAAGTTTTCATAAAATTTCAGAATTCTATTTTGCCAACTAGGGTGTAGAGAGGTTTCAGGTTCATCAACTAAAATAAGCTTATTTTTTGGCTCTTTTAGGTGTAGATATAACATCTTAGAGAGTAGTGTTCTCTCTCCTGTTGATAAATCTTTTATACTAAACTCTATATCATCTTGAATTGCATCTTCACTACTAAAAATAGGCTTTTTGGTTCTATAATCTATTCTTTTAAAGTGAAAATTCAAATCAAAACCATCAAAAATATTATCCATATCTTTTTGTAGATTCTCTGCTCCTATAACAGCACTTTCACTTTTATCATAAATAAAATAATCAATATACTCTAACAGTAACGCTTCTATCTCATTATCATTTTCTATCATTGCATCAACATAGATTATATTATCTTCAAAAATCTCTTTATACTCATCCCCTCCATGATTAACACTCTTTCCATTCCATTGAAAATCTATTTTAGAATATTTTCTATTTTTTATAAGCTCTAAAATAGTTGTTTTTCCTGTACCATTTTTACCTGCTATCAAAACCAAAGGAAGAGCCTCACGGTTAGTATCTATAAAATCTATAGAGAAATTTTGAAACATCTTATAATTAGAGATTTTTAGCTCTTTAATTTTTAATCCTACATCTTCTATTTGAGGGTTTAAAGTTTTTTGATACCATCCATCTATATATTGATAGGTTCGTGTATATTTATTAATAGATTTTTGAAGTGTTCCCCTTGGTTGAGGAAAAGTAGCCATATTGTTATCGGCTATGGCTAAGATTTTGATTTTACGCCGAAATTGAAACCAATCAAGAGCGTTAAAATCATTACTCCCTACATCTATACATTCACTTAAAACCTCTACCAATGCTATAGAACGAACTCCTCTACGAACAAGAACAATATCCCCCTTACGCATATCTTCTTTAAACTGCTTCTCTTGGTTTTTATTGGTATATCCTAGACCAATAAAACCTTTCTCTTCGAGTATTTTTTTTTCAGTACCACTCTCGTCCCCACTTTTAAAAATCTGTATATGCCAATAGGTCATATCTATTTTTCCTTTTTTAATCAAATAATTACAATCATTTCATATCTATAAATATAAGCAATTATACCAAATAATATATAACTCAAACTCATTTAACAACCTATTTGATACAATACAAAAAAATATCCCTTAACATATTGGAGTTAATTTGTCAACTAAACAACTACATCTTATAAGCCTTGGCTGTACTAAAAATCTTGTCGATTCAGAAGTTATGCTGGGTCGATTGAAAGAGTATAAAATTTCGGATGATGTCACCACGGCTGATGTAATTATTATTAACACTTGTGGCTTTATTGACGCAGCAAAAGAGGAGAGTATCAATACCATTTTAAACACACATGAAGAGCGTAAAGATGGCTCTTTATTGGTTGTTTCAGGCTGTCTTACAGAACGTTATAAAAAAGAGCTACAACGAGACTTGCCCGAAGTTGACATCTTTACAGGTGTGGGCGATTATGAGCAGATAGACAAGATGATTGCAGAGAAACGTGGAATCTTTTCACCAAAAGTTTATCTTGCCAATGAAGAGTCCGAACGTGTTATTACAGGTTCAAACACCCATGCCTATATTAAAATGGCAGAAGGGTGTAACCAGAGCTGTTCATTTTGTGCTATTCCAAGCTTTAAAGGAAAACTTCACTCAAGAACCCTACTATCTATTGAAAAAGAGGTTAAAGCATTGGTAGCAAAAGGATTTTATGAGTTCTCTTTTATCTCTCAAGACTCTTCTAGTTTTGGTCGTGATATGGGGCTAAAAGATGGGCTTATTGATTTAATCAAAATGGTCGAGAAAATTGAGGGTGTTGAGGTAGCTCGAATATTATATCTCTATCCAAGTACCACTACATTTGCACTAATTGATACCATTGCCGACTCTAACACCTTTGAGACCTATTATGATATGCCTATTCAACAGATTGATGATGGAATTTTAAAGATGATGCGTCGTGGATTTGGAGAGAAAAAGACCATTGAGCTTTTAAACCATATGAAATCAAAAAAAGATGCCTTTATTAGAACCTCTATTATTGCAGGACACCCCGGAGAGAGTGATGAAGCATTTAAGAGAGTTTGTGACTTTATGGTTGAGTTTAACTTTGATAGATTTAATGTATTTTTCTACTCAAACGAAGAGACAACACCAGCCTTTACTATGAAACCTGTAGAAGAGGCTGTAATTGAAGAGCGTGTTGAGGCGTTAGAGGAGATTTCTAATATAACAACCACCAAATCCTTAGAAGCGATGATAAGTAAAACAGTTCGTGTTGTTTTAGAGGGAGAGAGTGATGAACATGAGTATATATTATCAGCTCGTCCTACCCTTTGGGCAAGAGAGATAGATGGAGATTTATTGGTTACAGACACCTCTGATTTAGCTATTAATTTTGGTCAACTTTACGAAGCTAAAATTACCGAGTTGGCTGGGGATAGATTATTGGCTACTTTGGTTAAAGAGCTGTAGATATAATAATTTGCGTAGGGTTGATTTATCGACCATAACCCAATAAATGGTCGGTGAACCGACCCTACGCGATAAATATTTAATATAATGAGAAAATATATAAAAATTTCTGTAGGTGTGACCGTATCACACCTACAAGATAAAAAAAACCTTTTGGCATTTTCGGCTGGGGTGGACTCTTCGGCTCTTTTTTTTATACTTCTTCAAGAGAAAATACCTTTTGATATTGCTTTGGTCAATTATGGGTTGCGAGAGAGTGCTTTTGTAGAGGAGCAACACGCTATTGATTTGGCAAAAAAGTATAATCTAAACTGCTACACAACCAAAGCCCCCTCTTTTGAGAATAACTTTGAAAAAAATGCTCGTGATTTTAGATACAATTTTTTTGATGGGTTAATGCTAAACTATGATAACCTCTTAACAGCTCATCAACTCAATGACCAACTAGAGTGGTTTTTGATGCGTCTGACAAAAGGTGCAGGAACAGCAGAACTTTTGGGACTAGAGCCTATCTCTACACGCAAAAGCTATGCCATAGTTAGACCTCTACTCAAACACTCGAAAGAGGAACTTTTAAACTACTTAAAAGAAAATAGCTACCCCTATTTTGTAGACCAGAGTAATTTTAGTGATAAATATGAACGTAATATCTTTAGAAAAGAGTTTTCAGATAGACTTTTGAAAGATTATAAAGATGGAATAAAAAGAAGTTTTGACTATTTAAGAGAAGATAAAAAAAATCTATTAGCTGGTTACAAAGAGATTTTTAACCATAAAAAACTCTATATTTTAACCTATCAAGATAACACTATTGTTATACGTTTGGTGGATAAATATCTAAAAATTTTGGGCTATCTACTCTCGGGAAGTCAACGAAAAGAGCTAGAAAAAGAGTCTTCTATTGTATTTGGAGCTATTTGGGCTGTAGAGATTACAGAGAAGCAAATATATATTTCACCCTACAAAAAGATAGCCATGCCTAAGAAGTTTAAAGAGAAGTGTAGAGTTATGAAAATACCTTCTAAAGTTCGTGGCTATCTCTATACAGAAGGGTTAAATATAGAAGAGATTAAAGTGATTCTAAAATAAATTTTACTTCAATCAATGGTTCTTTCTCTTCAAAAAACAACTCATTATTTCTTATTTTTACCAAATAACGTAAAGATAATGTTTCTATAAAGCTATTAAATTTTTTAATTTTATTTTTATCCATTTGAACCGTTACGCTATATCCCGTTTTTGGTTCTACGGCTGGTTCAATCTCTACATCAGAAACAATAGATTCAATCTCTTTTTTAAAAGCATCTATTTTCATTTGCTGTGCATTTTGGCTAATATTATATTTTACTCTTGCCTCTTCTAGTTCACTTTTTTTTGTACTATAACTCTCTACTGTCTCATAATAACTTAACATACGAGGTATAGACCAAAAAACAAGAATTAATAGAGAAGCGATTAACAGTAATTTAGTTAGAAACCCACTTGATTTTAACATATATAAACTCCTTATATTTTTGAGTTAAATGAAAATTCTGTCATAAAGTTTTCAAGTGGTTTAATAATAAACTCTCCATCAGGATAGAGATCATTTAAACTATTTCGTAATGGCTCTATACCCCAAACCACACCCTTTAACTTTATTTCTGAATTTGAAATTGTAGCTACTTTTAACTCTGCACTTTTACCCATAGATAGAAAAATATCATTCGAAGTAGTAGCAAGAAGCACATGATTAAGTTGAGAATAGAGTTGAGAATCGGTTAACTCCATCTCTTGTAAAACTTTTTTACTCTCCATTGTGTAATAACTACCCATACCTATAATTAAAAAAAATGGTATAAATGCAAGAAGTGTATGCCTTACAGGTGATTTAGAATCATTTTTATTAGAGAAAAATAGCTTTAACTTATCAATAAAAGAGATCTCTTTTCCTACAGAAGAGGAGCTATAACTGGCATTATCTTTTAATTTTAAATCCTCTAGATTGTTCATCGCTTCATTCTGAACAGAGACAAACTCACTCTTCTCTAATGGTTCACCACCACTTTGAAGATTGTTAACAATAGAGGTATGCCCAGAGAGCGAAGAACGAATATAACTTGACTCGACTCTGCTCTGCTCTCCTGCCATATGGTGTAGAAGATTATGAATACTATTTTGGGTTGGTAAAATAGTTAAAGAGAGTTCTTCTCTAAGTACCTTAAGCAGTTTAGGAGAATCATCTGTCAGTAACATTTCAATATGGTCTGCAAATTTATAAGAGATTTTATAATAGGCTTTCATACTTTTATACACCCTAATCGCTATCTGCTTTTCAGTTAAACCACGTGTACCAATAACCCAACTTTGATGAATCTTCTCTTCTGTAGCAAACATCATATAGAGTTTTCTATCAAAATAACCAATTAAAAGAGTTAACTTATTGTCAAGTTTATGTTTATACTCTTGATACAAAATTGCAAAAGGTGAAAAGTAGAGTGTGGTTGGGATATTACCTATATCCATTTTATCCTGAACAACATAATTATTATTAAAAATTTTTGCAGAGACTTTGTTTTTATCTTCTTGTTCAGTAATGGTTTGGTTGATGGCTAAAGAGATGGATGCAATTTGAGTGTTTGGATATTGGGATTGTAAAGAGCGAATACGTTCAATGAACTTCTCTTTTTCACTTTCATGAAACTGCTCTATCTCCTTTGGAATAAATCCATCTTCTGTCTGAATTGCATGATTTAAGAAATAAAACTCTCGCTCTTTGTAATGTGTGATGGTTATGTATTGTCTGCTTGGCATATGATTCTCCTTCTATAACTGTTTCTATTAAACAGATGAATAATCTAATTTAGGATATTTATTTAATTTTTTATTTATTTATTAAAATTATATCAATTTTTTAATTTCTAACAGCTTATGTTTTAAATTATTTTTTTATATTTGATATGGCTACTTTTTTAGGACAATTCAAAATTTAATAACTATAAAATTGAGTTTAATCAATTTAAACTTAAATTAAACTTTTGAATTTTTTTTAGAGGATTTTTTTTATAAAATAGAGTGTTTTTTCATCTGCTCTTGCAGATAAATTTTAGCATCATCTCGATTCATCTCTTGAATCTCTAAAACTTGATGATAAATTTCTAAAGTAGTAAAAGGTTTTGGAATCATAAATTTATCCCAACTCGGAACTTGCCAATAAGTATGGGGTTTATAATTAACAACCATTAGTGGTAATTTTGCACGTAGTGCTAAAGCGACTGCTCCATCACTCATACTGTAACGTGGACCTTTTGGCCCATCGGGAGTAATCATAATTGAGTGTCCCTCTTTTAATGCTTTTATTGCATTAATTAAGACCGATTTAGCTCCTCTTCGAGAAGAGCCACGAAGAGCCAATATATTAAGAATTTTAAGTGTTCTTGCTATAAGCTCACCATCATGATGCTGTGCAATAATGGCAGAAGTTAACTGCTTTTTACGAAGTTTTCTATAAACTTGTGGAGAGATTAACAGCTCTGAATGCCAAGTAATTGCCATACATTGCCCCTCTATAGGCTCATCTATAAAATGATATTTTTTACGATAAGTAAACCATAAGAGACGCATGACAATATAGAGCATAGGAGGTATAAAAATCACTCCTAATTTACGAAAAAAACGTTTACGCACAAACAGTACCCTCTAATGCTCCTCTAGAGGTTTTTGTTACTTTAACTTTAACTATTTTGCCAAGTAGCTCTTCACTACCTTCTACAAAGAACAGTTTTCCATCATCGCTTCTTCCCGAGATACGCCCACCCGATTTTAGTTCATCAAAATAGACCATATGCTCTGCACCCATCTGTGCATCCATAATCTCATCTAGAATCTCTGTATGTCGTGATTGAAGCTGTGTTAATCTTGCTCCTGCAACTTCATTAGGAATCTGATTTGTATACTCTGCTGCAGCTGTATGTGGACGTGCTGAATATTTGAATGAAAAGAGCTGTTCAAAACGAACTTTTTCCAAAACATCCATGGTATCAGCAAAATCCTCTTCACTCTCATTAGGGAAGCCAACAATAATATCAGTAGATATGGTTGCTTCTGGGCAAAGGGTTCTAATTTTTTCACAACGGTTAATGAACCACTCTTTAGAGTATCCACGTTTCATCGCTTTTAATAATGAGCTAGAACCACTCTGTAGAGGAACATGAATCTGCTTACAAATCTTTGGATTAGAAGCAAACTCTTGTAAAAATTCATCATCCATATGTAAAGGGTGTGGAGAGGTAAAACGAATACGTTCCAAACCTTCTATTTTAGAAATTTTTTGAAGTAATCCAGTAAAGTTACATCGCTCTTGATCAGAACTAAAATATTTTCCATAGTTGTTAACATTTTGTCCCAACAACATCACCTCTTTAGCACCTGTTTTTACAGCCTTTGCTATCTCATTAACAATAAGATTAGAGGGAATAGAGACTTCATCTCCACGTGTAGCAGGAACTATACAGTAGGTGCATGATTTATCACACCCCATTGAGATATTAACCATTGATTTAAAACCATTGGTTCGATACTCACCAAAGGCATAACTGCTATCGTCATAATTAAGATCTATCTCAACAGCATGTCTTTTATCTACTACTTGTGTAATTTTAGAGATATTTCTAGCACCCAACACAAAATCTACAGAAGGGGCTCTTTTTATAATATCTTTTCCTAGGTGAGATGCCGTACAGCCTGTTACACCTATTTTTGCATCTTTTTTCTTAAATTTATTAAACACGCCTATCTCTGAAAAGAGTTTTGAAACAGGTTTTTCTCGGACAGAACATGTATTAATAATAATTAAATCTGCTTCTTTTAACTCTTGGGTTAACTCATAGGGTTCTTTGGTATTTAATTCTGCTATCATATGCTCACTATCGCGAACATTCATAGCACAACCTAGTGTTTCTATATATAATTTCTTCATTCTATACTATTTTACGATATGTACCTCATAGATATACTCTTCATCATCAAGACCAAATTTTACTTCTCTCATATAAACAGAATACTCTCTATCTTCAAAATGTTCTATTAAAGATTTTAACTCTTTGTGTGAATTATCTTTATCAAAGTAAAATATAGATTTTTTTTCTAAATCTTCTTCAATCTTTTCAAGCTCTATAAGCTTAGGTTTTGCCGTTACAGACGCTCTTGCCAGTTTTAATTTCATTCAATATCCTTATATATACTCAATATGCTTTATTTAATCTTGTGATTTAATTTGTTGTATTTTATTAAATAATTATACCGTATTTGTTTAAAGGTTAGTTTAGATATAATGCGACTCTTCATTCAACTGACAAAATCACGTAAAATTGTAACGCATAAGTTCATTTTTGAAGAATTCAAAAAGATTGTATTAAAAAAGGATATACCTATGGAAAAAATTGTAGATATTATTGAGGCGATGGCACACGAAAAGAATATTTCATTAGAATCAGCTGTAGATGCTTTTAAAGAGGCACTGATAAAAACAGCAAAAAGATGTACCACCTATACGTCTCATTTTGAAGCAACTGTAGATATGGATAGAAGAGACTATACGGTAGAGCAAGTTATTATTATTGCTAAAGATGATGATGAACGCTTTACAACTGAACCTGATGCAGTAATCTCTTTAGAAGAGGCTCATGAACTGTATGGTTCAGATTTAGAAATTGGGGATGAATTAAGAAGCCCATTTATACTTGAGGACCACGGAAGAACAGCATCATTTAACCTTTTTAAAGAGCTACAATACCATATTCAAAGACAAGTAGAACAAGATCTTTTTGAAAAATATCGTGAAAAAGTTGGTCAAGTTATGATTGGAACGGTTAACCGTGTTGATGATAAAGAGAACACCTTTGTAGAGATAGGAGAACTAAAAGGTCTTTTGAGCCAACGTAACCGTATTAAAGGGGAAAAGTTTAAAAGAGGAGATACTGTAAAAGCTCTTTTACGCTATGTAAGTATTGACCCTGAAATGGGAATGTTCCTAGAACTTACAAGAACTTCACCAAAATTCTTAGAAAAATTAATGGAGAAAGAAGTTCCTGAAATTGCTGATGACTCTGTACAGATTATGTCATCAGCTAGAATCCCTGGACAACGTGCAAAATTGGCATTAAAAACAGATTTTCCAAACATTGACCCTATTGGTGCAGCCGTTGGTGTAAAAGGTGTTAGAATCAATGCTGTAAGTGCAGAGCTTAGTGGAGAAAATATTGACTGTGTTGACTACTCTCCAATTCCAGAGGTATTTATAACAAGAGCATTATCACCTGCTATTGTACAGAGTGTTAAGATCACCTCTGCAAGTGATAAAAAAGTTATTATTAATATTACCAATGACCAAAAAGCAAAAGCAATTGGACGAAGTGGTATCAATATTCGTTTGGCATCAATGTTAACAGGCTATACCATTGAACTAAATGAGATAGAAGGTATAACAGATAGAGGTAGAGACAACTCTTCTGGAAACAACCACCAAGAGGTAGAAAAAACTACAAATACAGATGCTTTAGCAGATTTATTTAAGTAACAAAAGGGTTTAAAAAGCACCTCTCTACACATCATCTAAACAAAAGCTAAATATAATTTAAATATTCAATATAATTAAGTTATATTTGCACAAAAAGAAGATTAATTATGAAAATTTTACTACTTGAAGATGATGCCCTACTCTCTAAAATTTTAACCAAACACCTAAGAACAAACTACGAAACAACTCCTGTCTATGATGGGAACTCTGCTCTGGATATATTAGAAAAAAAGAAATTTGACTTGCTTATTTTAGATTCCAATGTTCCTGGTATATCAGGATTAGAACTTATAAAAGAGTTACGAGCCTATAACGATACCACCCCTATTATCATGATTACAGCCTACCAAGATACCAAACATCTAAAAAATGCCTTTACAAATGGTTGTAATGACTACATAAAAAAACCTTTTGAACTTGATGAGCTAGATATGAGAATAGAGAATATTAGCCGTACCTTTAATATTGAACAAAATCAACTTATCCCCATCTCAAACAACATACTCTTTGATGCCCTAAACAATCAAATTATTAAAGATAGCAACAGTTTTTCTATTGCCAAAAAAGAGAGTGAATTTTTAAACTATCTGGTTAAAAATCGCAAAAGAACTGTTTCAAAAGAGGAGCTAACCCAAAATCTATGGTCATTTGAAAATATGCCCAGTGACGCAACACTTCGTGTCTATATTAGAAACTTACGTGCATTGATAGGAAAAGAGTCCATTAAAACCATTCGTGGAATGGGGTACTCTCTTGTATCATAATGAACGCAGGGCTTTAATTAGCTTTCTGCTTATCTATATTAGCTCCTCTGTACTTATGCTGGGAACAATTGGTTTTTTGTACTACAAAGAGCAAATTGCCACAATTGATAGATATTGTGATGTCAGTATGGAAAATATGGCGATGCAGATAAAAATGGATATTTTAAATGATAAAGAGATTAACTCTCTATTTGATGATGTTGAACGGCTAAGAATAGGTCTCTATGATAAGAATAAAAAAGCAATCGTATCAAACCTTACCACCAAAAAAATAGATTTTAAACAGACAAACTACAGCAACAGAACCTCTGCTTTTTTTATCAGCTCTTTTATTAAACCCAAAGAGGGAATTAAATATATTATCATAGAAGATTCCAAAGTCTCAAACCAAATGGTTCAACTTCAATCTTTTATCTGGACAATGTTTTTAGTTGCTTCTCTCTTTATTGCATTTATAGGCTATTTTTTGAGTAAACTTCTTCTGAAACCTGTTAAAGACAACTTTAATATCTTAAATCACTTTATAAAAGATTCAGCCCATGAACTCAATACCCCTGTAACAGCCCTTATGATGTCTGCAAACTACCTAAAAAAAAGTTATGACAAAGAGATGGTTGAACATATGCTTATGAGTTCTAAGATGATTTCAGAGGTCTACAACTCCATATCCTACTTGGCTTTTCATGATTTAGATATAGAAGAGAGAGAAACATTCGATTTAGCAGAACTCATAGAAACATCTATTCACTATTTCAAAGAGATTGCAAACAATAAAGATATTACAATTGAGGCAAAACTCATCCCTTATGTTGTAAATATGGATAAAAATAGCATCAAAAAACTTATTAACAATCTTATTACCAATGCCATTAAATACTCTTATGCTAATAAAAAAATTTTAATAACTTTAGATAAAAATATTTTTAAAATAAAAGATGAAGGTGTAGGAATAGGGAAAAAAGACCAAAAGAAAATTTTTCAACGCTACAAACGTGTCAACAGTAACAGTGGTGGAGGATTGGGTATTGGGTTAGATATAGTAATGGGAATCTGTAAAAAGAATAAAATAGAGATAAAAGTACATTCAGAAATTAAACAAGGTTCAACCTTTACTTTAGTTTTTCCACAAGAGAAAAAATAATTTTCTATTTTTTTATTCCAATTTTAGATAAAATTAGAAAAAATCATAAGGAAGCTAATGGAAGAAGATTTGAGCTATCAAGTTGAATTGATAGAGAAAGTTAAAAAAGAGTTGGATATGAGTCAATCAGATATTGCAAGAACATTTGAAATGGGAACATCAACAGTTTCAAAATGGGTTAATAAAAAAGTATTAATGCCTACCTCTGCAAAGATAGCTTTAGAGCTTATGATGGAGAAAAAAAAGGATAAAAAAATAATAGATTCAATAAAATCTTTTTCTAATATTATAGTTCAAATGACCAATAAATAATATAAATGCGTCTTTTCAACAATATTTTAATCATTTTTTTATCTTTAAAGCATTATAATGGTATTACATTAAACAAAAAATAACCAATGCTATATAACCTTTAAAGCTTTTCTTAAATCGTATAAGGTTTGTGCAGTCTTTTTTTTGTGATAAAAAAGGAAAAAAAATGAATAAACTACTATTAAATGAATCCCCTCTTATAATTCTTCCATCACTTGCTTTAGAAATTGGCTTGAATGAGGCTATTTTTTTGCAACAGTTGCACTATTGGGTGCTGAAATCTTCTA
>Ga0256826_1002216_pt1 | contig 11911 bp, 12 predicted proteins | sample CV79metaG_FD_185975 | JGI IMG/M metagenome (GOLD analysis project Ga0256826, IMG submission 185975) | Hydrothermal vent microbial communities from East Pacific Rise, Pacific Ocean - CV79 | ecosystem: Environmental > Aquatic > Marine > Hydrothermal vents | place: Pacific Ocean: East Pacific Rise... | reverse complement strand
AGGTTATACTTTAAATAAATATGCCTCATTTAGAGTTACTAGAAACGCCGATATTTCAATAGAAGAAGAGGAAGCTGATGACTTTATGGAAATACTCGAAGAGGGATTAAAGCTACGCCGTAAAGGGGAGATGGTTCGTCTAGAGATTGGAAGTAACTCAGATGAAGAGATTATAAACTTTTTTAATCGTCACACAAATGTTTATAAAGATGATATATATAAATTTCATACTTTTTTAAACCTCTCTAGTCTCTGGCAAATCGTTTCAAACAAAGCTTTTGCACATCTTCTTCTACCACCGTTCAAGCCAAAAATTCTTCCACCTTTGGATAGTAGTGAAAATATTTTTGCAACCTTAGAGAAACAAGATATTTTACTTTACCACCCTTATGAGAGTTTTGAACCGGTTGTGAAGTTTATTCAAACAGCCTCAAAAGACAAAGATGTTGTTTCCATAAAAATGACACTCTACCGTTCAGGGACAAACTCACCTATAGTTCAAGCTCTTATGAGTGCAGCAGAAAGTGGTAAACAAGTTACTGTTATGGTTGAGCTTAAAGCTAGATTTGATGAAGAGAACAACCTCATTTGGGCAAAAGCACTTGAAAAAGCTGGTGCTCATGTTATATATGGGATTAAAGGTTTTAAAGTTCATGCCAAAGCGACACTTATAACAAGAAGAACAAATGGAAAACTCAAACAGTATGCTCATGTAGGAACAGGAAACTACAACCCTACAACAGCAAAAATTTACACAGATATGAGCTATATGACTTCTAAAGATGTTATTACAAATGATTTGACACGATTTTTCCATTTTTTAACTGGTTTTAGTAAAAAAGGGAAACTAAATGAACTCTACATGGCCCCATCACAAATAAAACCAAAACTTCTTTCTCTTATACAAAATGAGACAAGAAAGGGTGTTGATGGTCATATAATTGCAAAAATAAATTCTCTAGTTGATGAAGACATTATACGTTCTCTATATAAAGCCTCTCAAGCAGGAGTTAAAGTTGAACTGATAGTACGTGGTATCTGCTGTTTAAAAACAGGTATAGAAGGTGTGAGTGAAAACATTCGAGTTATCTCTATACTAGGGAAATATTTAGAGCACCCACGAACATTTTACTTCAAAAATGATGTTTCACAAGTTTATATATCTAGTGCAGACTGGATGCCAAGAAATCTCGTACGAAGAATAGAGTTACTAACTGCCATTAAAGATGATTACTCAAAAGACAAAATTATTCAGATTCTGAAACTGCAATGCTCTGATAATACTCTAGCACATGAATTACAGAGTGATGGCTCTTACATAAAAATCAAAAAAGATGGTGCTAAAAGTGTTAATAACCATAAACTTTTAGAAGATTTTGTGAACCGTGTTTCTAAAGCAACCAAAAAAGAGACAGCAAGTACCATACAACAACTTGCTTCTAGACTATATATTGAGAGTTAAAAATGATTTATAAATTTAAAAACATAACACCTACTTTAGGTAAAAATACATGGTGTGCAGAGTCTGCAGATGTTATTGGTGACGTTAGCTGTGGAGAGGATTGTTCTATATGGTTTGGTTCAGTCCTAAGAGGTGATGTTCACTATATTAAAATTGGTAATAGAGTAAATATACAAGACTTAAGTATGGTGCATGTTACACACTATAAAAAAGAGGATAAAAGTGATGGTAACCCAACTATTATAGGGGATGATGTTACTATTGGACATAGAGTTATGCTTCACGGCTGTACTATTGAGAGTGCTTGTCTTATTGGCATGAGTGCGACTATTTTAGATGGAGCAGTGATTGGTAAGGAGTCTATTGTTGGAGCGGGTGCACTTGTTACTAAAAACAAAGTATTTCCACCTCGTTCTCTTATAGTCGGTAGTCCCGCAAAAGTAATCCGTGAACTTTCCAAAGAAGAGGTAACCGAACTATATGCATCGGCAAAACGATATGTGGCGTTTAAAAAAGAGTATCAAGAGTAGAAAGTTCTACTCTTTTATGTTCTATAGTCTGCATTAATCTTTATATACTCATAACCAAGGTCACAGCCAAAAGATGTAAATCCAGCATCTCCAACTCCTAAATCACAAGATATAGTAAACTCTTTTTTCTGCATAACTTTTGAAGCACTCTCTTCCATTTTTGCATCAAAAAGAAGTTCTCCTTTATTATATACACACAAATTATCAAATGAAATACTTAAACTCTCTTCACTACAAGTAACACCACTTGCACCTACAGTTGAAGCAATTCTACCCCAGTTAGGATCTTCACCATAAAGGGCTGTTTTTACAAGTAAAGAGTCAGAAAGAGCTTTAGCTACTTTTTGTGCTTCATTTTTGTTTTTAGCACCTGTTATATTATAAGTAACAAGTTTTGTAGCACCCTCACCATCTCGAACCATTTCACGGGCTAAAAAAAGCATTATTTTATGAAGTACCTCTTTAAAAGCTTCTCTATTATAAACGCCACTCTTGGCGTTTGAGAGTAAGAGAACAGTGTCGTTTGTAGAAGTATCACCATCAACACTTGCTGCATTAAAAGTTGTCTCTGTAACTTCATCTAAAATAGCCTGCATCTCTGACTTTCCAACATCTGCATCTGTAGTTATAAAACAGAGCATAGTTGCCATGGCAGGATTAATCATTCCGGCACCTTTTGCCATTGCACCTATGTTAAAGTAGCTACCATCTGCTAAACTTACCTTAAACGCCAACTCTTTTGAAAAACTATCAGTAGTCATAATAGCTTTTGCTGCAGAGTGTGACTCTTTTATAGAAAAATCAAAAAGCTTTGCTCCCTCTATAATTTTCTCTTTTGGTAAGCGAACACCTATAACACCCGTCGAACTCATTATAGGATTTACTACATTTTTTACAGAACTAAGAATCTCTTTTATATCTTCAACACCAGCCTTTCCAGTCATGGCATTTGCATTTTTAGAGTTTATAAGTATAAAATTTGTTTTACAATCACCTAACTCTCTAAAGTGTCTGATAGGTGCTGCACACATCTTATTTGTAGTAAAAACAGAGGCAATTTCACATAGCACATCGCTATATATAAATGCCATATCCTTTGCATTATTAGGCTTTAATCCAGCACTTATACCATCAGCATAAAATCCATCTGCACAACAGACTCCACTTTTCAACTCTTCTAAATTATACAAATTTCAGCTCCTTAGGTTTAATTTTTCTTTTTAAAAGATCTTTTGTCATAGAAATTCCATCTTGTGTGCCAATCACTAAGAGTTTACACTCACTTGTTATTAAAACATCACCTTTTGGCATTGATGTGAACTTACCATCTTTTTTTGTTATACCAACAATAGAACAGTTCGTAAACTGTCTTATATGAGTCTCTTTTAACTTCTTTAAAACTGCCCAACTAGCTTTTGAAACTACTATCTCTTGCATATCTAAAGGATTATCATTTTTATACAAAAACTCTTCTAAAAGGTTTTCCATATCTGGACGAGCAGCCATAGCACTTACTCTTTGTGCAGTTAATTTTGTAGGAGAGACAACAGTATCTGCTCCTAATTTTTTTAACTTCTCAACATCACTCATACTTTCAGCACCTGAAATTACATAATATGGACGAGGTAAAAAATGCTCTTTTTCAAAAAGTCGTACAGAAGCTATAAGTGCAATGTTATCTGCTATAGAATCAGAAAGAGTTATTAAACCTTTTGCTGAAGCTAAATGAGCCTTTAACATAGAAAGCTCTGCATGTGGTTCAGCCTGTAAATATATAGGATACTTATGCTCAACTGCCCACTCATGTATCTCTTTTCTAGGGTCAATTACAACAAAGGGAATATGATTTTGTCGTAGTTGTTTAGTAACTTCTATAGTATAATCATTATGATAACAGACAACAAAATGTTTCTTCAGTCGTGCGATTTGATAAAGCATTCTTCTCTCCTTTAATATTGTGACAATATTTCCCCTATTTAACTCTGCGACTAATATCCCTACCGCACTAGAAAAAACAGCAAAACCAGCGATAATTAAAGTAATTGTAAATATTCTTCCTGCATCTGAAACAGGTGCAATTTCTCCAAAACCAACGGTGGTAAATGTAATACCTGTCTGATAAATTGCATCCATAAGGGCAAAATCATCAATCATGACATAGCCTATAGTACCAATCATCATGGTAAGAACTGTTAATATTAAAGGTAAACGAAATGCTTTAAGATGAGGATAGACCTCGGGAAGAAGTTTGACATCAGGTTTGGGAGAGGACTCCCAATGTAGAAACTTACGAATCCTTGATAAAAGATTCATTATGTTTTCCTACGAACTCTTAAGAATTTTTCTTAAGTGTACGTAATTCTCTTGCAGAAATTTTAATCTTTCTAGTAGTACCATCTTCTAAAGTGATACGTACAGTTCTTAAGTTTAATAAAAAACGACGTTTTGTTCTGTTTTTCGCGTGAGAAACATTGTTCCCGCTCATTGGGCCTTTGCCACTGATAGCACATTTTCTTGCCATATGAGACTCCTTTTTAGGTTTTTAAAGTTGCGAATTATATCAAATAGAAGCAAAACTCCAACTTAAGCCAAAAAAATCTTTATAGGGCATATTTAGATTTATATTTCTTTTAACATTATAAAGCTAGAATATACAAAACTTAGCATAAAGTGTATAAATGATAACAGAAAATAAAATAAACGATTATATAGATAAAATCCCACCTGCATCGAAGGCTCTTCAAGAGACTTTAAAATATTTACACTTGGGTGAGTTAGCAAAAGCTGCAAAAGCTGCAAAAGAGGACTTGGCACTTCAAGCATACTTAAGAAGCTTAGTAAATAAACCTATATATGGTTTTAAAAATGAAGTTTCTGATATATCTCAAATATTCACTATATTAGGTATTTCAACTTCTACACAAACTGTATATAATTATATGATTTCACTTCTATCTCCAGACAAATGGTTACTCTTTAAATTAAACCAATCATCATTTTCCAGTTTACAAGATGAGCTTTCTATAAGTTGGAGAAAAATTTTACATCACTTAAATATAAACGATAAAAATATAAAAAGTGCTATTAGCCTACTTCCCGCAAGTATAATTGTTTCAGAGGCTCTTTTTAGCGAAAAAATAGAAGATGTAAATTTATTAAGAAGTGTTAACCCTATTGACTTAAATACAATTTTAAAAAGACTCTGTAATAAAGATCTATTTGATATATGCGAAAACATTTCAGTTAAATGGAATATGCCTAATGAAATTGCATCAATAGTTCAAGCAGCATCAGGAGTTAAACCCTCTACAGACAAAAAAATAGATAACTTAGGAAAATGGATGCATTTACTTCTATTTTACACACTATCCAAACCACTATATATCAAATCAGAGCTCAATGATTTTATAGACTTTCAAATTGAATATGTTCAAGATATATATGAAGACTTTACTACTGTAATGGAAATTTCATGAGAGCTGTTATAAAAAATGGAATTGGTATATTTTCTCCACAAGGTTTTCTCGATGGAAATAACTCTACATCTTTCTTAAGTATAGAAGATATTGAAGTTACAGCGAAATTAAACACGGACATGATACTTGTTTCACTCAAAAAAGTTATTTTCTTTAACAGAAATGGGCTAGATACATTTGTAAAGATGTTTTTAAAAGTAAGACAAACTACTCATGCAACAGTTGGATTTTGTGATTATGATAGTAAAAAATTTGATGCTATTACTAATTTTTACAAAGATGACTTAAATTTCTCTCTCTTTGTAAATCAAGAAGCAGCTACTCTTTTTTCATCAAACTTTAAAAATCAAAATAAAAATGTACTACTATACTGTGAAGACAAATCACAACGAGCAGCAATGGCTATAGAGCTACATGATAATGGTCATAACCCTATAATGGCTCAGACTTTAAGTGAATTTAAAGAAAAAAGCCAAATTAAAAATGCTTACGATGTCATAATTAACGATACATATCTTGGGCAAGTCGGTCTTAAAGTTGCCACTAGAGTAACTGGAAACGCCATAATATATACTGTTTCATCTTTTTTAGATGCAGAAATTGGAAATACATTTAACATCGCTTATCATAACAACTCATTAAATGTTGGCTTTCGTCTTTTTATATTTGATGCCTATAAAGTAGTTTCAATGAATGTTCATGCACTGAACTTTTTCTCTAAACTCGCTAGTTCAGGTGCTGAGTACAACGCTAGTATATGTTTCGTAGGTTTAACTTTTGAAAAAATACCATTGGCATTTAAAGAGACACTCGAAGATTCTGGCATCATGTTTTATGAACAGATGGATGATATTTTACAAAATAAAGAGCTTCTTGAAGAGTTAGGTGCTAGTAGTGCTGCAAATATTAAAAACAAAAGAGTTATAAATAAAGTTACAGTGACAGAATTACCAAATTTTATAGAAGCAACTGTGGCTACTATAGAGATGATGACAAACGCCAAAGCGATGAAAGAGTCTGTTAAAATAGATTTACTTAAGATTGAAGAAAAAGATGGAAAAATTGCAAGTTCTATAGGATTCTATGGTGCTATTGATGGGATGGTAGTTCTTGTTTTTCCTACAGGAATTGCTAAAAAAGCTTGTGAACTTCTCATAGGTGAGTCAACAGATGATCTAGATATGATGCTAGATACACTTGCCGAATTAGTAAATATCGTCGGAGGAAAAATAAAAACTCTTCTTGCAGATCAAGGTATAAATGTAGATATAACTCTCCCTCGTACCTATCCAAATATAGACAGCCTTCTTGAAATAGCAAGTGGGAAAAAAGGTGCACAAGTTGACTTAGCCTTTGATGATGATAGGTTCCTCTTTTTCTTAACAAGATAAAAGATGCTTTAGCGTATAATTTCAAAAAAAATCTAAGGTATTATTATGATAAAAGTAGCTCCAAGTGTTCTCTCTGCCGATTTTGGTAATCTTCAACGAGATGTTGAAGAGATTTGTAATGGAGGCTGTGATTTAGTTCATGTTGATGTTATGGATGGTCATTTTGTACCAAATTTAACTATTGGACCAGTAGTAGTTTCAGCGATAGCCTCTTGTGCAACAAAACCTTTAGATATTCATTTAATGGTTCAAAACAATACTTTTTTTGTAGAGCTATTTGCTCCACTCAAACCTAAGTATATCTCTTTTCATATTGAAGAAGAGAAACATCCTCATAGATTAATTCAAAAAATTCGCTCTTTAGGTATTAAACCAGCTATAGTTTTAAATCCTCATACACCACCAGAGAGTGTTGAGTACCTTTTAAAAGACTTAGATATGGTTCTTTTAATGAGTGTCAACCCAGGTTTTGGTGGTCAAAGTTTTATAGATACAGTTATAGAAAAAGCTTCACGATTAAATAAACTTAGAAATAAAATCAACCCAGAGTGTTTAATAGAAGTTGATGGCGGAGTAAGCGATAAAAACATTCAACAACTTAAAGATGTTGGTGTAGATGTAGTTGTAGCTGGAAGTTATGTATTTAAACATGAAAATAGATCAGAAGCTATAAAAAGTTTACAAATCTAATGAGAACCAAAATATGCGGTATTACCTCTTATAAAGATGCTATGATAGCTATAAACGCCGGTGCAGATGCACTTGGATTTGTTTTTTATGACAAATCCCCTCGCTATATTACTCCAGACAATGCTAGAGAAATTATTCAAAAGCTACCGCCTTTTGTTGAAAAAGTAGCTCTTTTTGTTAATGTAAAAGCAGAAGAAGTAAATCAAATATGTAAACATTCAGGCTCTACATTAGCTCAAATTCATTTTGATGCAGACAAAGAGTTTTACCAAAAATTAAATATTCCTCATATAAAAGTTACAAGAGCAAAGTCTTCAAGTGATATTACTATAAACGCCAACGAGTACCGACTAGTCGATGCATACTGTGAAGCTTTTGGTGGAGCTGGAAAAAGAATCAACATTGAGTGGTTTGATAATATCGACTGCTCTAAAATAATTTTAGCCGGTGGACTAGATTCTCATAATATTACATCACTAAGAAAATATAATTTTTTTGGTGTTGATGTTAGTAGCGGTGTGGAACTATCTAAAGGTATTAAAGATGAAAATAAAGTTAAAGAGTTTATAAAAAATGCTCACTGATTTTGTACTCAACAAAAAGAGTCTTCATAGGCTTTCAACTAATGGTTTAGCGCTCCCATCTCTACGAGAACAACTTGAATATGGTTTAGATGTATCTCTCGAACTGTGGAGAGCTCAAGGTTTAAATATTGTGAAGAAAAAAGGATACTTTTTCTTTGATACAAAATTTATACCACTAAATGAGGCCGAATTTTGTATTGTAGATATTGAAACAAATGGCTCAAAAATTGAAAAACATCAAATTATAGAGTTAGCTGCTGTAAAGATTGTTAATGGAAAAATTACAGATGAATTTAGTTCACTTGTTAAATGTAATGAGATAAATGAACATATAACTGCAATAACTGGCATTAAAGTAGAAGATACACTTAATGCACCCTCACTACAAACTGTTCTAACAGCTTTTAAAGATTTTCTTGGTGATGCTATTTTTATAGCCCATGATGTTAAGTTTGATTATAAATTTATCTCTGACTCCCTAAATAAAATTGGCTTAGAACCTCTTCTAAATAGAAGTCTCTGTTCTCTCGCTCTTGCTGAAAGAACAGTTGTATCATTTAGATATGCACTCTCATACCTCAATGACACCTTTAATCTTAACCCAAATGCAACACATCATAGAGCTATGAGCGATGTATTAACTACTTATGGATTATTTCAGCTATCACTAAAAAATTGTACTGAAAGTATAAATAATGTAGAAGATTTAATTCGATTTTCAAAAGAGGGAAAAAGACTTAAAAGACCAAAATTTGATCCTTTAAAAGTTGATGTTGAAGAGTTAGCTATTTCAGAATAATCTATTCTGAAAAAGCACCTGGACTAACAAGCTTATCGTATCTGGCTTGCATTCTATCCTCTTCACTTAATTCATAAAGCTTAGCAACTTCAGATAAAAAATACTCTTTAATAACTTCTGCCGCTGCATTTCTATCACGATGTGCACCAATAAGTGGTTCATTAATAACATCGTCAATTAAACCAAGTTCAAGTAAATCACTACTTGTAATTTTCATGGCGTTTGTAGCATCTTCTGCTTTACCTGGATCATTCCATAAAATTGCAGAACACCCTTCTGGAGAAATTACACTAAATACGGAGTATCTCATCATAGCAAATTTATCAGCAACACCAATAGCTAAAGCTCCACCAGAACCACCCTCACCAATTACTATAGATACAGTTGGTGTCTTAAGCTCTGCTAACTCTAAAAGATTTCTAGCTATCGCTTCACTTTGGTTTCTCTCTTCTGCTCCAAGACCTGGGTATGCACCCGGTGTGTCTACTAACATTAAAACTGGTATACCAAATTTTTCTGCCATTTTAGCAGCACGAAGAGCTTTTCTATAACCCTCAGGATGAGGCATACCAAAGTTTCTTTTTAACTTGTTTTTAGTACCTCTACCTTTTTGCTCACCAATAACCATTACTTTTTGTTCATCTATATAACCAATATAACAGATAATTGCAGCATCATCACGGTAGTGTCTATCACCATGAATCTCATATTTATCTCTCATAATAAGATTTATATAGTCTAAAGCATAAGGACGATCTAAATGACGTGCTAATTGCAGCTTTTGGAAGTCTGATAAACCCGTATATATTTTAGAAACTTCTTTGTCAAGAGTCTCTTTTAATCGTACAACTTCACCATCATTATGACGAACTTGTGCCGATATTATATCTTCTTGAATAAATTTTATTTTCTGTTCAAAATCTAAGTATGTAGCCAATCTTTATCCTTCAAGTCTCTAGATTTTTTTAAAAATCAGAACACCATTTGTTCCGCCAAAACCAAATGAATTACTCATAGTAACATTTAGTTCAGCTTTTCTAGCACCTTCAGTAACATAGTCTAAATCACAATTTTCATCTGCAGTTGTATGATTGATAGTTGGAGGGATGATGCCATCTCTCATAGCCATTAAACATGTTACAGCTTCAATTCCACCAGCAGCACCTAAACAGTGACCAATCTGACCTTTAATTGAACTCATTGGTGGACAATTTTCTTTACCACCAAGAAGATTTTTTACTGCTGCTGTTTCATTTTTATCATTGATTGGTGTAGATGTTCCGTGTGCATTAACATAATCAATTTTAGGTTCCCCTGCCATTTTATATGCTGCTTTCATTGCACGTTCTGGACCTTCAAGAGAAGGTGTTGTAATATGGTTAGCATCACCACTCTCACCAAATCCTATAAGTTCACCATAAATATTTGCACCACGTGCCACTGCTGATTCATACTCTTCTAAAACAAGAGCTGCTGCACCCTCACCCATAACAAAACCATCACGATTTGCATCGAATGGACGAGATGCACTTTTAGGGTTTTCATTGTTTGTTGAGAGTGCTTTCATAGCTGCAAAACCACCAATACCAACACCTGTAATTGCTGATTCTGCTGAAACAACTAGCATTTTTTCAGCACCATTACACATAATAGTTTTTGCAGCTTCACTAATTGCATGAGTACCTGCAGCACAAGCTGTTACACTTGAAAGATTTGGACCTTGTGTTTTATGTTCAATAGAAACAAATCCACCAAGCATATTTACTAAAGCACCAGGAATAAAAAATGGAGAAATTCTACGTGGTCCTCTATCTTTTAATATTATAGAGTTTTTTTCTATAGATGGTAAACCACCGATTCCAGAACCCGCACTAATACCAAATCTTTCCATATCAGTGTCTTCCGCTAAATTAGCATCAGCCATAGCTTCTGCTGCAGCTTTAAGACCTAAGTGTATAAATCTGTCAGCTTTTTTAACCTCTTTAGGAGCCATTACTGTTGCAGGATCAAAATCTTTCACCTCTCCAGCAATTTTTACACTATAGTTCTCAGGATCAAAAATAGAAATTGTGTCAATACCACATTCACCATCGCAAATTGCTTTAAAAGCTGTCTCTTTATCATTACCAACCGAGTTTATCATGCCTAAACCAGTTACTACTACTCTTCTCATTTAATATGCTCCCTAAAAATGTAAAATACTTTTAAAAATTAGTGTTATTATCACTTACTATGAAAAATATTTTTTAATTTCACTGAGATAATCTCAGCGAAAACTTATACTTTGAAAAACTACTTACTTTCTACGTATGCAACTACATCTGCAACAGTAGCAATTTTTTCTGCTTCATCATCTGGAATTTCGATGTCGAATTTTTCTTCTAAAGCCATTACTAATTCAACAACATCAAGGCTATCAGCACCTAAATCTTCTACGAATTTTGCATCGTCTTTTACTTCTGCTGCGTCAACGCTTAACTGCTCAACTACTACTTCTTTGATATCATCTATTAGTGCCATTATAGCTCCTGTTTTTTTAATTTTATCGGGTAATTATAACAAATTTAGCTTAAATAAGCCAATTATGCCATATTCATTCCACCGTTTACTTTTAATGTTTCACCAGTAATATATGTAGAGTGGTCAGAGAGTAAAAAAGCTGTTGCTTCTGCAACTTCTCTTGCTTCGCCCATTCTTTTCATAGGTATCTTAGCATTTATTCCATCTTTAATATTATCACTTAGAACATTAGTCATCTCTGTTGCTATGAAACCAGGTGTTACACTATTAAATCTTATTCCACTTGTTGCTGCTTCTTGTGCAAAACTCTTTGTCATGGCGTTTACACCACCTTTACTAGCTGCATAATTTACTTGTCCAGCATTTCCAGTTTCACCAATAATTGAAGATATATTAACAACAGAACCAAACTTCTTTTTTCTCATTGCTTTCATGGCTTCTCTACAACCTACAAAAGTT
>Ga0256826_1002214_pt1 | contig 11916 bp, 6 predicted proteins | sample CV79metaG_FD_185975 | JGI IMG/M metagenome (GOLD analysis project Ga0256826, IMG submission 185975) | Hydrothermal vent microbial communities from East Pacific Rise, Pacific Ocean - CV79 | ecosystem: Environmental > Aquatic > Marine > Hydrothermal vents | place: Pacific Ocean: East Pacific Rise... | reverse complement strand
TAAAAAGAATTTTATTTCATTGTCTGCTCAAATAAAAATAGAAAAAGCAATGAACTCTGTAGTTAATGGAGGGTCAGGGAAATGTGCTTTTTATCATAATAAATACAAATATGGTTGTAAGGACAGTATATATTCCAGAAGTTTAAAAAAAGTAAATCCTAAAAATTTTTCAATACCTAATGTAACCGTATATGGAAAAACAGGAACAGCAGAAAAAGGTAAAGGAAAGTTATATGATGGGTGGTTTGTTGCTTATACAAAGTATAGTAAAAAAACAGAGAATAAAGGTGTGATAGATAAGTTGAAAGAGACAATTACCCCCAGTTCTAAAAAAGGGGATATTATAGTTGCAACCGTTGTAAGAAACTCAGGAACAGGTGGTACATATAGTGCTACTATTACAAAAAAAATTATTGAAGCATGGTATGCTGAAAAAATGACAAAAAAGGATAAATAATGGGTAGTTTTGATTTTCCACAAGAGGTATTGTTAATTGATACATTGGATATTACAAATTGTATTTTTGAAGATAAAAAAACAGATATAAATGCTATATCTAAACAGATATGGGAGGGAAGTAGAAATGTTTTTCTATCAAGCATTCCTGCTTTTCTTGAAAAAATAGGAATTAAATTTAATGAGGATCAATGTAGTGGAATTAAAGATATTTTACATAGTTGGACTGATGATAATGTAGATACAGTAATATTTTATATTCCTAGAACTAGTTTACGTGAAATACGTGGAAAATTGGCAAGAAGAATGAGAGCTACTGCTATTTCTGAGGAGATTGAGAATTATATTATAAAGCAAGTTGAAAATAATCTTCCTGATATTTCTATATATAACTTAAATGGTTGTCCTCAACTAGAAAGTATTTTTGATATTGAAAAGTTAAAGAAAGAGTTGGATAGTGATTCAAAGGGAAGTACACAAAAAATATATTTATTTGGTTTAAGATATAATTTAAATGTTGATGAACCTGAAATTTATATTAATAATATACCAATAGGTTATGAGAATGGATTGATTTTTGGTAGTTCTAAAATTTTTAAAAATCAAATAAAAAAAGGGTATATTTTTGTTAAGTCAGATGGTGAAGTTACTATTGATTTTTATGATACTAATAAATTTTCATCTAAAACCGAAGAGATAAATGAAGATTTGGGAGATATTGATTTTAAACAAGATAGTTTGGAATTTGCATTAGAAAGTGAAGAGCATATAGTTATTGAATCAAAAATTAAAGAAAAGTTAATCTTTTCTCATCAACCTGTTGATATTGGTGAAGAGAAATTTTCACCAGTATCTTCTGAGAATAAAAAAATAGTTACCAATTCAACCCTTGTTAATATGGATTCATTTTTTATACCTAAAGATAAAAATCTAAAAAAAGTTCACTTACTGCTTGTTAATAAAGATGGACAAAAGATTATTGCAGGAGGGCAGTATCAAGAAAATATAGATGGCTGTGATATAATTGGGTCTTTGATAATTGACTTTTCTCAAAATAATATTTCTTTTACAAATCATTCTAATCATTCTCTAAATTTTGTAAATTTTGAAGATAATTTTTGGAAATTAGAAAAGAATCAACAATCAACAAATTATAAAACAGGTATTTATACAGATATATTATCTGCACCAGATAATAATGTTAAAAATAATATAGAGACAGATTTTGTCACTATTGATGAAGATGATATTGAATCGTTAATTCAAAAAGTTGAAAGTGGAAAGAGTTTTATTTTTGATATTCCTGAAATTGAGTTTAATGACTCAAATGTTTCTTTTGATGATAGTGGGGTATTTATACGATATAGTTCTTTTTGTATTGCCAAATTTGATAAAACTTTTTTAATGAATAGAACAACCTATAAAATGGCTGACAGTGGAACAATTATAGATTGTTTTGTAAGGTTAATTGAAAAATCAAATAGTGATTTTGAGTATGGAGGAAAGGAATATGAATCACATAGAGATATTTTGGGAAGAGCTATTTCTAGTAAATCTATTAATTTTGAATATCAAGAAGATGGTTTATATATAGAAAGAAAAGAGTTGTCTTCTAATTATGAAATACAAATATCAGCATTGTCTCAAAAACATTCATTAAAGAAGGAAAATGATACAGTATTAATTAGAAAAAATGATTTAAGAGATTTAAAAATAGATATTATCAATAAGAGTTATAAGCATAGACCTTTACTTGAATTTAGTCTAGATATTGAATAGGAGAAATAGATGGAGATAGATAATTTAAAAAAATATTTAAATGATTGGATTTCTTTAGATAACTATCCTCCCTCTTTTATGGATATTGAATTTAAAGATTATGATAATCTTTCAAAAAAGATAAAAAAATATTCTTTTGAAAAAGATTTTTTACAAGATAGTATACAAACTCCATTAGATGCAGCAGACATAGTGTATATCTTAGGTGTCTATTTTTATTATCATTTAACTCATGAAAAGTATAATGGAGAATTAATCCATAAGAATATTAAAAAGCCAAAAATATATCAATTCTTGAATATGATTTTAGAAAAAGATAAAGAGAATAGAGTTTCTAATCCAAATATTTTATTATCAATTTTAACAACAAATAGTGATAGAGATTGTATAGAGCAGAGTAATAATAATCAAAACTATACGATTGAAAGTTTTTCAACATTGGGATTAACTAGAGTTCAAAATCAAGATTATCTTGGAACATTGCAATTAAAAAATGCTTTGGCTCTTATTGTCGCAGATGGTGTTGGAGGGGCTGAAAGTGGAGAAATTGCAAGTAAAATGGCTGTTGAATATGCTATTGCTACATTCGAAAATAATGAACAACTACTTGAAGAAGATAGCGATATTATTAAATCATTTCTAAGAGACATGGTTTTTAAAATAAATAAAAAAGTCTTAGATTATACGATAGCTAATAATTTAGATAAAATGGGAACAACATTAAGTATTGCTCTTATTATAAATCATACAGATTTATATATCGTTCATATTGGAGATAGTCGTATATATGAACTAGAAAAGGGAAGAGAACCTAGAAAAATAACAGAAGATCATTCTTATCCAGAAGTTATGCATAGATTAGGGAAAATTCATGAAAATCAAAAAAGTGAATATAAAAAAAATATTTTAGTTTATGTAATTGGTAAAGATAATTTAAAAAAAGAGGATATTTTTGTTCAAAATTCTACTTTCTATAATGGAACAAAGCTTTTGTTATGTAGTGATGGATTTTGGGAAAAAATAGATGTTTCAGCAGAAATATTTGAACAAGATTTTGATGAATTAAAAAGTGATATTTTTGATACAGTTCCAACAGATAATGTAACAGTTATTAGATTTTCTCCAAATAAGACGCAAATAGAACAGTCAGAAGAGATAATTTTTGAAGAGTATGTGAGTAATGAAACTAGTATATATTCTAAAGAAATAAAAGATACAAAAGATAATGAAAAAAAAATAATATCTAAAAACAATAAGCAAATAACAAATGAAGTTATTGTTTCAAATAAAAATTATTCTATACCCAAAAAGAATTATTGGTTAATAAGTATAGTATTGATTTTATCTTTTATTTTATTAGGTGTGTATATATATACTAATCATTATGATACTTCTCCTTATTTAGATAAAAATATTTTAGAAAAAAAATCTGTAATTGATTCGAATGCAAGTGTAATTGATAGTAATATTGTGGATTTTTTTAGATATATTGATAATCAAGATATAGAACAAGTAAAAAAGTCCTTAGACGAATTAGGAGTGGATGTTAATATTACTGATAAAAACAATCATACAGCATTATATTATGCTAATAAAAATTATAATCTTCCTTTAATTAAGTTATTAATAAATAAAGGAATTGATAGAAACAATAGTGCTATTAATATAGACGAAGATATAAATAGTACAAAAAAAATATTAAAAGAGTTAAATAATAAACTTAAAAATTTGAAAAAAATAAAGGTATTTTATGAATCTAAATTATGAAGAAGATAGGGAAGCTTTAAAAGATGATATCTCTATTATTTCTATAGGAGAAAAACTTTTTAATAATCGATATGAAATAGTTGATATTTTGGGGAGAGGTGGATTTGGAATAGTTTATTTAGTTAAGGATTTAAATAATTTTAATTTGTTTGCACTTAAAGAATTATTTATTACAAATCATAATATTTGTCATAGAACAAGAGATAATTTAGTGAGTACAAAAAATCCTCCTTTTTTTAAAAAATTTAAAAAAAAGATTGAACAAGAAGTAAAAATATTAGAAGAGATAAATAATCCTAATGTGATTAAAATATATGGTTCTTTTGAGGAAAATAATACAATTTATATTTTGATGGAATATCTGAATGGAGAGGATTTAAAAAATGAGGGAATTTTTACAGAGAAAGAGATAATAAATTTATTTAAACAGTTATTTAATGCTTTAAAAGAATTTCATAACAGAAAAAACAGTTTAATTCATAGGGATATTAAACCTTCAAATATTATAAAATTAAAGGGTACAAGTTTATATAAATTAATAGATTTTACAAATATTAAATCATTTCGGAAAGAAGAAGAGATAGCAATTACGCAAGTTAGAACACCTAGTTTTGCACCTCCAGAATTAAAAAAGACTAAAGCAGAGATAGGTACTTTTAGTGATATTTATTCTATTGGTATGACTTTTTATAGTTTATTAAGTGGCATGAAAACTCCTCCTTCTGATGAAGATAGAATAATTCATAAAAAACAATTAGAGATTGAGAAATTAAAGGTTAGTCAACAGTTAAAAAATATTTTAATAAAAATGACAGAAATTAAGCCAGAAGATAGATATCAATCTCTTGAAGAAATTATGAAAGATATAGAAAAAATTGATGATAGAAAACAAGAATTTCTTTTAAAAATTAATACTACCTCTCCTTATTTTAAGATTAAAATTTTAAATAGTTCTAAAAAATATCATGACAATATAAAGTTAAGAAAAGGTATATACCAGCTTGAAATAACGTCAAAAGGGTATAAAAAGAAAGTAGTTAGTGTTACTTTGAATAAAAATTTAGAATTAGATGTAAATCTTGAAAAGAATATTTTAAAAATATTTTTTGATTATATTTACTCTATTTTTTCATCTTTGAATTTATCTAATCCTTTTGAATTTATGACTCATTTATTTTTTTCTTTAAAAAAATATATTCTTATTTTTTTAGGAATTGGCATAAGCGTAGTAACTCTCTCTTTAATTGCAGATTTATTTGCTACTTCTTCTCCTTCACTATGTGATACTCCTGAAAAAATGAAAATATGTGAAGAGAGATATATAAATATTTTTGAAAAAGATTCAACACTTATTAATAATTTTGATGAGTTTAAAGAACTTGTAGAAGCAGGAGTGGATATAAAAAAATTAAGAACACCTATTCCTGATGGTAAAAATAAATTTCATATAGGTGGAGAAACTGCTTTACATCATTTAACATTTAAAGGTAAATATGATTTTGTAAAGTTTTTAGTTGAGGAGGGTGGAGCAGAGATGATTAATATACAAGATTTTAAAGGAAATACAGCTCTCTATGAAGCCATTGCTTATTATAAAAAACATGAACTAGAATCAGAAAAAATCATTAAATTATTATTAGATAAAGGTGCAGATATAAGTCTTAGAGATAGCTTTTCCCCCAATGCCTCCCCTTTGTCTGTAGCTGTAAAATTAAAATTAATATATCCAATAAAGGAATTAGTTAATGCTGGTATTTGTCAATATGAAAAGGGAAGGAAATATGATGGTAAAACTATTTATGACATATTAAATAAAGTTAGCAAGGGGCATGAAGGAAAAGCTAAGACCATTAAACTTATGTTAGAAGATAATGGATGTTAAATGTTTTTTAATATAATGATTGCATCTTTATTAAAAAAAGTGTAAAATGAATCAGTTAGTGATTTTTTATAAAATAAAAAGGTTAGTAATATGAACTTGAAAGAAATTGGAAATAAATTGGAAATGAATGCTGAGGCGTTTACCCTTGAAGCATTATCAAAGTATACTCTTTCAATGCCTTCCTTGTTTAAAGAAGAGGATGGAAAAAATATATACCAAAAAGAAATTAAAACATATTCTATTGGTTGTGAGTTATATTATAGGCTTACAAAAAGAAAATATAACAAAGAAGATATAAGTAGAATACGAGAAGTAAAAAAGCCAGGAATCTATCAATTTTTAGAGGCAACTTTGCAAGATGATATAGAGCTTATTGTTAGTGATGAAGATTATTTAAAAAGTTTATTAAATTTAGTAAAAACAGATATTGAAAAGTTTGATGAACGGTTAAGTGAGTATGCTACTGTTGATAGATATTCAACTGTAGGGTTGGTAAGAGAAATAAACCAAGACTCTCTCCAAATATTTCATCAAGATGATTTAACTATTTTAATAGTAGCAGATGGTGTGGGAGGAGGAGAAGAGGGAGAAATTGCAAGTCAGAAAGCCTCTCAAGAAGCATTAAATATATTAAAAAAGTATAACTATCAAAGAAAAACTTCAAAAGAGATACAGGCTCATTTAAGTAGAGCTATAATGAATGCAAATAGTACTGTTGTTTCCTATGCAAAAAGTAAGAATATTGATAAAATAGGAACAACTTTGAGTATCGCTTTGATTTACCAAAATTCTCTCTATATTGGTCATGTTGGAGATAGTAGAATATATCGAAGTAGTTATAACCAAAGACCAAAACTTATTACAGAAGACCATTCTTATCCAGAAGTTCTTTTTAGAAGAGGAGAGATTAAGGAATTTGAGAAAAAAGATTATAAAAAGAATATTTTAGTTTATGTCATAGGAAAAGAAGATTTACAAAAAAAAGATATTTATATAAAACAAGAGCCTGATTTAAATAAAGAAGATAAACTATTTCTCTGTAGTGATGGTGTGTGGGATTATTTTGAAGGTCAAGAGGAGAGATTTAATTCAGATAATATAGAAAAAGATATAAAACAATTTTTATTTGACGCTGTCCCTGCTGATAATGCTACTTTTATTCGTTATCACTGTAAGGATGTTATGGAAATAGCAATGCCAATTGATAATTCAATCAAATCTTTTTCAAATATGTCTGATCATTCTTTGTATAAAAAGTTTTTTTGGGCTGCAGGAGGATTGTTGATAATTTTATTTTTGTGGTTAGGTGTAAATGAAATAATGACACCTGTGGAAAATAATGAAACAAATACTTCTAGTGCAAAACCTTTTTCTAAACAAGAGATAAATACTTCTCATGCAGTAGAACCTGTAAACAATGCAGGAATAGATACTTCTCATGCAGTAGAACCTGTAAATAATAAAGGAATAGATATTCCCCATGCAGAAGCTGCAAACAATGAAGGAATAGATACTTCTCATGCAGTAGAACCTGTAAATAATAAAGGAATAGATATTCCCCATGCAGAAGCTGCAAACAATGAAGGAATAGATACTCCCCGTGTAAAACTACCTAAACTTGAAGAAGTAAAGGCTTTTATACCCATAAATAAAAATAGTTATCACAAAAGATATAACCCTTCAACAAAATATAGAAAAAAAGCTAATAATACTAGAATATTTTCTTCTAAAATTACTTCAAATTTTATAAGAAAAAAAGATAATACTGTCATTTTAGAGTTAGGAAAAAGAAAAATTTATTTCTATCAAGACAAAATAAACTCGTACAAAGATTGTTTTAAGCCGGTTGATGCAAAAAGGTATAAATGTGAAGTTTCAGGAATATTAACAAATGGAAGTATAAAAAAATATAATGAACAATTAAGTGAAGAACAATTTTTTCAAGAAATTAGACTTGCTCAATATAAAAAAAATAAAATACATATAGTTGTTGAACTAAATAAAGGTTATAAGCAAAATCGTAATAAAGGAAAAAAGAAATATTCAGGAAGGAAAATACTTGTTTTTGAAAAAAAACAGGGTCAATTAAAAACAATTTCTGAAAAAGAAAAGAAAAGTTCATTTCATGTGAATAAAAAAAAAGTGACCTATAAAAAATATAATGAACTATTGATTGAAGATTGGTATGATAGTGATTTGCTTATAATTAAGAATGAAAAAATCATGACGTTTAAAAAAGATAGAGTGACCATGTATAGAGGAGATTGTCAAGAGAAAAAAAATAATTGGGAATGTGTTTTTAATACAGATATAAATAAATATAAAAATAACTTTCAAAAGTTTTTAAAATATCAAAAATTTGCAAAACAAATTAAATTAAATTGTCAAAAGAAGAAAGGAAGAATCGTCTTTTATTTAAAAGATGGATATAGAGGAAGAAGAATTAATAAAAATAATAAAGTCGTTGTTTTTTTTAAATAATTAGAAGAATAAGGGAAAATTTTGGAAGATAATCAACATCTAGCAATAGGTCATAAAATAAGTAATCATTATGAAATAATAAAAGTTCTTGGACAAGGTGGCTTTGGTATTGTTTATTTAGTAAAAGATATAGAGAGGTTAGATAGCCTTTTTGTTATAAAAGAACTTTTTTTAAAAGAACTCTCTTATCGTAGTCGAGATGAAACGACAGTCTACAATAGAAAAGAGAGAAAAAAACTTTCCATTAAGGTAAAGAAAGATATTAAAGATGAAGTTATTATTCTTTCTGAAATATCAAATAAAAATATTGTTCAAGCCTATGGTTATATTGAAGAAAACAATACAATATATTCCATTATGGAGTATATTGATGGTATTGATTTAGAAAAATATCTTGAAAATAATATTTTTACCGAAGAAGATGCAACTGAATTATTATTACAACTTATAAATGGATTAGAGGAAATACATTCTAAAAATATTATTCATAGAGATATTAAGCCTAATAATATTATAAAAGATAAAAATGGTATTTATAAAATAATTGATTTTACAACAAATAGAACATATACCGATAATAGTATAACTACAGTTACAGGTTTTAATAACCCTTTATATACACCTCCTGAGTTAAGTAGTAATAAAAAATCTATTATTGGTAACTTTAGTGATATTTATTCTTTAGGAATGACTATATATAGAGTTTTATCAAAAGAAGAATTACCTAATTTAACAGATAGATTATTCGATGATACGGAGAAAAAAAGTAAATTTCAAAAAAATATAGAGGATTTAGAATGTAGTTTAAATTTTAAAAAAATTATTACTAAAATGACAAATCTTAGACCAGAAGATAGATTTCAGAATTTAGAAGAATTAAAAATATCTTTAAGTGAAAAAAAAGATGATATTAGTAAGATTAAAGAAATTTATAAAACTGTTTCCGTATCAGAAGATATATCAACAGTTGATATATTTAGTTTTGATAACATTATAAAATTTTTAAAAGGGATAGTTTTTGTTTTATTTATTGTACTTTTAATAGTTTTTATTTATTTAAAAATATAAGGTAAAAAATGAATAAATTTAGCAAAAAATTTTCTTTTCTTTTTCTTTCCTTTATGTTGATATTTATTAGTTGCTCAAAAATATCTATTTCAGAGGATAATTTAGAATTAAAAGAGAAGTCTTGTTATATTTTTTATGATGCAGGAAGTAGTGGTACTCGTTTATACCTTTATGAGAAAAGAGAAAAAGATTGGATTGTACATAAAGGTAAAAAAAGTTCTGCTTTATCTGATTCAATTTTAAAAAATAAAAAAATAGATACTATTGTTTCTGAGCTGGCTTCATCTTTAGATACACTAAATTATGATTGGTCTAAAAAGTGTCAAAATCTTTCAGTAAGAGTATATGCTACGGGAGGGATGCGTATAGCTGAACAAAAATATCCTCAAAAAAGTATAAAACTATGGAAAAAGATTCGTCAAGCATTGATTGAAAAAATTGGTTCTTCTGCTGATATTGTTACTCGAACAATAACAGGTTTTGAAGAGGGACTTTATGCATGGTTAGCTTTAAGAGAAGAAAAAAAAGATAACAATTTTGGATTAGTAGAGATGGGAGGTGTATCTTCTCAAATTGTATTTCCTTGCTCTGAGTGTAACCTTTCAAGTTTTGTTAAAAAAATTAATATAAATAGTATTTCATTACAATTATATAGTTACTCTTTTCTAGGTTTAGGACAAGATGAAGCTATTGACTCATTAGGATTTCCAAAATCTTGTGTCTATGGTATAGGAGAAAAAAATAAATCTTGGAGTGAACAGAATTGTTCTAGTAATATTCATTTTAATAATAAACAGAGTATTCTTGATCCACTTAATTATATTGATGGTATAAAGAGTAGGTATGTATTCTTATCACCATATCAAAAAAATATTACTCACTGGTATTTAACAGGAGCATTTAAATATATAACTGAAAAAGATGTTGAGAACTGCTGTTTTAACAAAGGAAAATGTTATCAAAAAGATACTTCATGTTTTAGAGCTATTTATCTCAAAAAATATTTATCTACATTAGATATTCCCTTGGCTTCTAAAAAAGAGGATGTAAGTTGGACTAAAGGAGCTATTATTTGTGAATGTGAGAAATGTTTACCTCCACAGAGTAAATTTAGTTGTCGCTGGAGAAAGAAAGGGTGTTTAAATGAAAATAGTTACTTATAATTGACAGTCAAATAAAAGAGATTTTAAAACAAAATTATTTAAGAAAACATAGGAGAAGAAAATGTCAGAAAATCGTAATCATTTACCCATAGGATATAAAATTAGTAAGCACTATGAAATAATTAAAGTTCTTGGACAAGGTGGCTTTGGTATTGTTTATTTAGTTAAAGATTTAGAAAGATTTGATGAAATAATGGTTATTAAAGAACTTTTTGCAAAAGAGTTTTCTTTTCGAAGTAGAGATAATTATACAGTTTACAATAATAAGTCATCAAATGAAATTTTTAAAAAAATTAAAGAAGATATAAAAAAAGAGGTTGATATTCTTAGAAAAATAGAAAATGAGAATATAGTTAAGGCATATGGGTATATTGAAGATAATCGTACTATTTATTCTATTATGGAATATATTGAGGGTGAAGATTTAGAAAAGTGTATTGAAAAACAATCTTTTTATGAGAAAGAAGCTATTGATTTACTTAATCAACTTATTAATGGACTGAATACAATTCATAAAAAAGGAATTATTCATAGAGATATCAAGCCAAATAATATTATTAAAACTTCAGATGGTATCTATAAAATAATAGATTTTACTACGAATAGAAGTTATACTGATGGAGCTATTACAACTGTTACAGCATTTCAAAATCCTATATATACTCCTCCTGAGTTAACAACAATTGAAGGAACTACTATTGGTAATTATAGTGATATTTATTCTATGGGTATTACTCTTATTCGTTTGTTGGTACATTATAATAGTAATTTACCAAATTTAACAGCACGAGCATTAGATAATTATGAATTTTTAAAAATTCTTAATAACTTAAAAATTAGTAAAGAATTTAAAAATATTTTAGAAAAAATGACAAAATTAGAACCTAAAGATAGATTTCAAAATTTAAATGAAATAGAAAAAAAATTACTTGAAGTGGATAAAAAAAGTGAAATAGAAAATGAGATTACTCCTCCTCAAAAGATAGATTCAGATACCTCCTCTTTATTTAAAAAAAGTGTAATATTTTTATTTCTTGGAATTATTGTTTTTGCTGTATATAAGTGGTATGACCCTCATTCTGAAACTGACCCTCATTCAAAAACTGACCCTCATTCAAAAACTGACTCTCATTTAAAAACTGACCCTCATTCAAAAACTGACTCTCATTCAAAAACTGACCCTCATTCAAAAACTGACCCTCATTCAAAAACTGACTCTCATTCAAAAACTGACTCTCATTCAAAAACTGACTCTCATTCAAAAACTGACTCTCATTCAAAAACTGACTCTCATTCAAAAACTGACTCTCATTCAAAAAC
>Ga0256826_1002212_pt1 | contig 11921 bp, 11 predicted proteins | sample CV79metaG_FD_185975 | JGI IMG/M metagenome (GOLD analysis project Ga0256826, IMG submission 185975) | Hydrothermal vent microbial communities from East Pacific Rise, Pacific Ocean - CV79 | ecosystem: Environmental > Aquatic > Marine > Hydrothermal vents | place: Pacific Ocean: East Pacific Rise... | reverse complement strand
CTTGGGGTATAACGACGCAGAAGATGCGTCGCTATTTTAGTTTTTAGTAGTGTCTACGATTTTGTTTGCTGAAATCCATGGCATCATGTCACGAAGTTTCACACCAGTTTGCTCAATTAATGAAGCTTTTGCGTTTGTACGCTCAGCATTCATACGAGGATAACCTGCTTGACCTTCAAGAATGAAGTCTTTTGCAAATCTACCATCTTGAATCTCTTTAAGAATCTCTTTCATAGCCTCTTTAGACTCTTGATTGATAACACGTTTACCAGAAACATAGTCACCATACTCAGCAGTATTTGAGATTGAGTATCTCATATCAGCGATACCACCCTCAAACATCAAGTCAACGATAAGTTTAAGTTCGTGAAGACACTCAAAGTATGCCATTTCAGGAGCATAACCAGCTTCAGTTAAAGTTTCAAAACCAGCTTGAACTAAAGAAGTTACACCACCACAAAGAACTGCTTGCTCACCAAAAAGGTCAGTTTCAGTTTCATCTTTGAAAGTTGTTTCGATGATAGCAGTACGACCACCACCAATAGCAGAAGCATAAGAAAGAGCTAACTCTTTTGTCTCTCCACTAGGGTTGTTACCAACAGCGATTAAATCTGGAATACCACCACCACGAACAAATTCTGAACGTACAGTATGACCCGGAGCTTTTGGAGCAATCATAGTTACATTGATATCAGAAGCTGGGATAATGCTACTATAGTGAATGTTAAAACCATGACCAAAAGCAATAGTATCACCAGCACTTAAGTTAGGTTCAATCTCTTCTTTGTAAATCTTCGCTTGATTTTCATCTGGTAAAAGAATCATAATAACATTAGATTTTGCAGTAGCTTCAGCAACACTAAGTACTTCAAAACCTTTTGCTTCAGCCTTAGCCCATGAAGAACCATCTTTACGAAGACCAACACATACTTCTACACCGCTATCTCTTAAGTTTTCTGCGTGTGCGTGTCCTTGAGAACCAAAACCAATCATTGCAACTTTTTTGCTTCTGATAAGGTCTAAACTAGTGTCTTTGTCATAGTAAACATTTAATGCCATTGTATATTTCCTTGAGTTATATTAAGAATTTAATCTTAAAAATTTGTCGCATTATACTAAACTTTTGGTAAAACTTTTATTAGAGTAAGCTTATAACTTCTATAAAAACTTTTCGCTTAATCTCAGACCTTGTATAATATGAAAAACAATTGAGGGTATCATGAAACAATTTAATCTATTTAAAGAAATAATTACTGTAAACAAACAAGAGTTACTAAACGCGATAAATTCATCAAAAGAGTATGGAATAAACATAAAAGGGGAAATAAAGTTCCCTCCTTTTAGTGATAATGAGATTTTTATCTATCAAGGTAAATATACTCCAAAACCAACAAATGCCTTGACACCGAGTCAACCGCAAACTTTAGCCGAGATACTGGGCAAAAATTATCAGGTCGTTGATGATGAAGATAGAGTACTTATAAAAGCATTTTCAAACTGGCAAGAGCTTATAAAAGTCAACACACCTCGTGCTTCTTATGATGATACTACTGGTGATGGGGTAGATAAGTTTGCAAACGCAGCGCTTGAAGATATAGGCTGGAATGCGACTGAATTTAATATAAATTACCGAACTTTAGTAGATGTACTTGAAAAAGAGTGTGAAGGAACACTTCTTTGTATAGAGCAAGAAGATCCTTATCAATTTAGTGGGCTTGGATTTTTAGATAACAACCAACAAGCACAAGAAGTGCTCTTTAAATACTGCCAAGAGACAGTTAAAAAGATGATGAGTGAAGACCCATTGTACACAGTAGAGAATCTTAGTGAAGATGAAGAAGAAGCAGCGCAGTTTTTTAAATGTCTATAAACAGACAAAAGATTTCAATAGAGTACAAATATAGAGGTTCTATTGAATTTCCTGATACTACAGAAGCGAAAGATATCTTTTTTAGAACAAAACAAGCTTATGCCAATCATGAAAGGATGAGCATCAAGCTTCTTTTTTCAAACGCACAACTCGCCAAGATGAAAAAGTATCAAAAAGGGGCTTCACAAAATGAACTTCTAAATTTAGAATTTTATATAGCCTTAGGTGAGATACTTGATTTTAATACAAACGATGCAAAAAAGCTTATACAATCAATACTCTTAATCAATGATACAGCACATAGTAATTTTAATATAACAAAAAGACTCAAACTCATCAATAAAAAGCAAAAATCAAAGGCTAAAAAAAGTTATCTGTTTTGGGATATTGAAAATTTTTCAAGCATCTCTTCAATTTTTAATGACATTATAGAGCCTTATAAAATTTTAGATGAAGATATCTATCTTGCCGCTAATCCTGATTCGCTTTATCTGAAACGTGCAGAATGGGAAGCTAATCTATATGATTATGGTAAAACTTTAAATTCATTTAATTTTATAAAGTGCGATCACGGGAAAAATGTAGCAGATGATATTTTGCTTCAAAAGTTTCAAGAACTCACTCTAAAAAATTCAAATGTTTTTATACTTACCTTTGACAGAGAACTAAAAGAGAGGTTTACTCAGATGACTGATAACAGTAATAACCTTTTTATTTTGGGGAAATAACATCAGGTTTTGGTTCACCGAAGTAGTAACCTTGAACACAATCAACGCCCATCTCTTTTACTATTTCAAAGACCTCTTTTGAGTGTACAAACTCAGCTATTGTCTTTTTATGGAGTTTTTTAGCAAACGTCATAATTGTTTCAACAACCAATTTGGCGTCGCTATCTTTATCTATATTTTTAATTAAAGAGCCATCTATTTTCATATAATGAGAACGTATTTTAGTCATATGTTCAAAGTTTGCATATCCACTTCCAAAATCATCTATAGCGATATTAGCACCCAAACTATAAACTTTATCTATGAAATCAACCATAATTTTATTATCATTTATCGCTTGTGTCTCAAGAATTTCAAAAGTAAGTTGTTTTGCAATTTTATACTCGACTATTTTAGCAAAGATATATTTGCATGTATTTTCATTTAAGATATCTGAAAACGAAAGATTTACACTAAAATCCAATCCGTTTTTAGAAAAATAAGTGAAAGTTTTTTCTATCATGATATGTGTTATTTTTGGATAAAGTTTGAGTTTTTGAGAAATTTCTAAAAAAAAGTATGGACTTAATACCTCACCATCATCTTTAATTAAACGAACTAAAGATTCATATTTTATTATCTTCATAGTTTTTACATCATATATTGGTTGAAAGTATGGAACAATTTTATCATTTTCTAAAGCATGCTTTAGTGATTTTGAAATATTTATATTTTGGGCATAATGCTGTGAAAGTTTTAAATCCTCATTAAAAATCATAAAATTTTTGCCTGCTTTTTTTGCAAGTTTTAGTGCCATATCTGAGTTTATAAGTCCTGAACCTTCTTTGTTTATAAACGCAGCAGCTATTGTAACAGATACATATATTTCATTTTTATCTATCTTAAACTCTTCATATTTAATAAGTGCTAAAATATCACGAATAACATCTTTAATATGACTTTCATCATGTTTAATATCAACAATTATTGCAAATTCATCTGAAGGAAGTTTATAAACATACATTTTATGAGTTTGTGCATATTTTTTTAATACCTCTGCTAGCTTAACAAGTACTTTATCTGCAATATCATGTCCATAAAAATCATTAATGATAGTAAAATCATCAATGTTTACCAAAAATAAAATTTTTCCTATTGACTCTCTTATATCTTCAATCAATTTTAATCTATTTGACAACCCTGTAAGCTTATCAAAATAGGCCTGATTATATATAAACGCAGCACTTTCTTTTATCTTTTTTTCCAGATTTTCATTTAAGGTAGCAAGCTCATCTGAGACAACATTTGCTAAATGAGCTAAGACATGTTCTGGTGTAACCTTTAGAAGATTTGATTTTACATCATCTTCTATTGCGATATTTGATTCATTATTACTTTCAGAGAGTAAGACTATCGTCATCGTTTGATTTAAGAGTTGATTATTATTTTGAGAGTGAAAAAACTCACCATAAGTAAAAAATCCTGCTGTATTTTCAAACTTATTTAGTAACTTTAATTCATCTGAAATATTTGCTTGCATAAATCTTCGTCTTGCCATACATGAGTATATAAATATAGCTTCACATTCATATTTTAAACTTGCAAACATTTTTCGTATTTTATAATCACCATTTCGCAAAATAAGATTAATATTTCCTACGCCAAAACGAACTTTAGTTCCCTCTAAAATATTACCTGCAAAAGTCAATGAACCATCTTCATGTGCCGCAAGAGGTGCACGACCTACATATACTCCATCTTTTTCTAACATAAGAGGAAACTCAATACCTACTTGAGGTAAGGCATTTGCTAATTCTCTTCCCATATATTTTGCATATAATTCAATAGCTGCAATACCATCAATTTCATATACCCTATTTTTCACAGCTTTAGTAATAGTTAGTATCTTTCCTATGGGATTCCAGTCAAAGGTATAATTAGTTTGCACGTGAAGATTTGAACTATTTAAAGAAACACCTACTGCACCGCTAGTAATAATGACATTTTTAGTAAAAACATAAGTTTTAACTAATGCTCCATTATCCGCAGCCAGACCACCAGCAAGTGTAACATCTGCATTAATACTTGAGATACCATTTAGATACTCTTCCCCATTTGTATGAATTCCATCTGCAAAGCTAATTAGTATCTTTGTCTTCTCTTCTACTAAAGCTTTAGCTAACTTTTGACCAGTTATAAAAGAGTTTACATGGATATTATCATGTTCGATAATGGTAGATTTTAAAGTAGTTTTTTCAAAATATAAGAAAGAGGAAAGACTTTTGTTATTAACATAAACATCTGAATTATTAATGATTCCATCGGTTGTAGAACCAATTAAAGTGGCTAAAGGAAATTTCTTTCTAAAGTACTCCAAAATCGAGCTTATATACTCAAAATCTACATTCTCTATAAAAAGCTGTATAAGTAAAGAAGCATTATCTTTTAACTTCTTTGCATCTACCTGTTTCTCTAAGTCATTAAGGTCACCAAAAAGGATGTTAATATTTTTCATATAACCATAATACATAAAAAAACTTGTGATTTAATTGAATTTATATCTGCATAAGCAATTAATTACTTTTTTGTAATAAATCGCTCTAAAATTATCATCGCAGAGATAGAATCAACTCTTCCATCACGAATATATTTTATCTCACCTTTCATCATATTTTCTGCTTCACGTGAACTTCCAGCTTCATCTTGATAAAAAACTTCACCATCAAAATCAACAAGATTCATAAAATGTTCAATCCGACGACGCATCTCATCTTCACTACTACCACCAAGAGGAATTCCAATTACTACAGTATCAATTTCCCACTCTTTTATCACTTTTTTCACTTCAGCTGAAGCCTGATTTCGGTTTTTTCTAATTATCGCAGGGAGTGGTGTAACAATGTCTTTATGGGCTGAATAAGCAAGACCTATACGTTTAAGACCCAAATCAATAGATAGATACTTCATCTTTATTTTCCCAAACAAAACGAGCCAAACATTTTGTCTAACATCTCATCATTTTCAAAAGGTCTTGTAATGCTTGCCATCTCTTTTACTGCTTCATTAAGATGAAAAGAGAAGATTTCTAATTCTTGAAACTCCAATGGTTCATAAGCTTCTTTTATATTTTGCATTGTAGCCTCAACAGCAGAAATTTGACGCTCTGATATAAGCATAATTTCATCACTACTATTATTTCTATCCATAATATTTTCAAGTTTTTTAACAAGTGCTGTAACATCATTTTTAGAGTTAACTTCTAAATCAAAATCCAAGCCATCGAAGAAAAATTTTTCAGCTAAATCTATCTTATTTTTAATAATTATAAGTTCTTTATTTACTGCGTTTGTTTTTAAAAGCTCAATGATTTTTTTATCTTCTTCATCTGCTTCACGAGAATTATCAAATAAGGCAACAACGATATCACTCTCCTTAATTGCTTCAAGACTTCTTTCTATCCCTATCTTTTCTATCTCATCATTTGCCACGCGGATACCAGCCGTATCAACGATACGAATTAAATGTGTACCGATTTTTACTTGTTCTTCTATCGTATCTCTTGTTGTTCCTGCTATTTCACTTACGATTGCACGGTTATAATTAAGCAGAGTATTTAACAGTGAGCTTTTCCCAACATTTGGTTTACCAACAATTGCGACACGAAAGCCTTGCATCAAGCCTTGTCGTGATTTTGAGGCAATGAGAGTTTTTTCAAGTAAAGCGTGTAGTTCATCAAGTTTAGCTTGAATCTGTTGCACTAAATCATCAGGTAAATCTTCTTCTGCATAATCAATTGTCACTTCACTATATGCCAAAATATGAATAATTTCATCTCGTACTTGTTCTATAAACTCTTTTAATGAACCTTTCATTTGCGCTGCTAAAATCTTAGCTGCATCTTCGCTTTTTGCTTCAATTAATTGGGCAATAGCTTCTGCTTCACTTAAATCTATTTTTCCATTAAAAAAAGCACGTTTTGAAAATTCACCTGCATTTGCTAGTCTCGCACCTAACTGCAGTGTAGATTTAAGAACACTTTGTGCAACTATAAAACCACCATGACACTGTATTTCGACTACATCCTCACCCGTAAATGATTTTGTTCCTTGAAAATAGATAACTATAGGTTCATCTATAAGCACATTGTCATTGTCATAAATATTTGTTAAAGTAGCATATCTGGGTGTGAAAGTATCACGTTTTGTAAGAGTTTTTATAATAGAGAGTGCTTTATCACCACTCATTCTAATTATAGAAATAGAGCCAATGCCATTTGCAGTTGCAATGGCAGAGATTGTATCAGTCATGATTAATTATTATGATAATCGTTCACGATTATATATTTTAATCCATCTTTAGTAGAACGGATTACTACATATTTATCTGGATATTTTTCACGTAACTCTTTAAGCGCGATTTGGACTAAAACACCATCAAGTATTTTTGTTTGAGCACGTCCATCTCTTTGAATATTTTCATACACATTTTCCAAATATCTAGCAACAGATTCTTCTTGATTTTTTAAGAACTCAGCTATTTCTAAACGCAGCTGTACCTCATACTTGCTATTTATCCAATTGAAAATCATATATGAAAGAGCTTTGTACCTATACCCCTCTTTACCAATAAGTAAAGCGGCATCTTCGCCTTTAAATTCAATGAGTAGTGTTTCATTATCATATGCTTTAACTTCAATTGCATCAATTTCAAAACATATCAGTTTAAAAAGCTCATTTATTTCTTGACCTACTTCTGCTGCAATAGCATCAATATCTATCGTAGCAACTACTTCTTCTATATTATTTTCATCATACTCATCATCATAGTCCGCTGTATAATCAAGACCACTTGCCAAATCTTCTTCTAACTCATCTTCATCTTGGTCACTTACAAAAGAGGCTGGCATAATTGTATCATTTAAAATTCTGTGTGATGTAAGGGCTTCATCTTCTTTCTTTTTCAGAACTTCTTTTTTGGCTACTTTTGTTTTCTCAGGAACTGTTTTTTTCTCAGAAACTGTTTTTTTCTCGGGAACAATTATTTTTTCAACAACTTTTATCTCTTCAACTACCTCTTGTGCTTTCGTCTCTTTTTTTACAGTTGCAACGATAATAGCATTCTTTTTAAACAGACCTAAAAAGCCATTACTTGGAACTTGAACTACTTCAATTGCAAGCTCAGTAACAGAACATTTTAAAGAAGTTGCTGCATCGTTAAACGCCTCTTCTAAAGTTACTGCTTCTATTTTTATCATCGTTATTTCTCACTCTTTTTTTCTACTACAGCTTTTAAATCTTTTGCATTAGTAAATTGTTGATTTACTATGTATTGTTGTGCAATTGAGAAAAGGTTATTTGTAAACCAATAAAGCACTAAACCTGAAGGGAAAGTTACAAAGAAAAATGTAAAGATAACAGGTAAATATTTAAAAACTTTTTCTTGCATTGGGTCTGTAAAATTATTTGGTGTCATACGTTGTTGTAGGAACATTGAAGCACCCATTAAAATTGGAAGTACATAATATGGATCCATACGAGAAAGGTCATTTATCCATAAAATCCAAGATGAACCTTGAAGTTCCACTGCGTTTAGGAGGGTACGATAAAGTGCAAAGAACACTGGGATTTGTAAAATCATAGGCAAACAACCACCTAAAGGATTTGCACCATTCTTTTTATACATTTCCATTGTCGCTGCGTTTAAGCGTTGAGGATCTTTTTTATGTTTTTCTTTTAATTCTTTGAGTTTCGGTGCAAGCAATTTCATTTTTTGCATAGAAACCATACCTTTGTATGTTAAAGGGTAAAGAACAATTCTAATAATAGCAGTAAGGGCAATAATCGACCAACCCCAGTTTCCAAAGATACTATGTAACCATGATAATAAAGAAAATAATGGTTTTGCTGCAAAAGTAAACCAACCATATTCAATTGCATTTGTCAAAACTGGATCAATAGCATTTAATACTTTATGCTCTTTTGGTCCAATATATCCATGTAATTTTTCATCATTTGAAGCTTCAAAATAAACAACTGGATTATCATCCTGCCCACGTTCTACAATTACATTCGCATCTTTTTTAAATCCATACATCATAATCGCAGTATATTGATCAAATGAAGATATTAGTTTTACATCTTGAAAGACTTGTCTTCCCTCAGCATCGCCATCTTCTATAATATGAGCCACATCATCTGCGGTATAGAGCATAGCTCCTGCTACTGCCATTAGTTTTTTAGAAACATGAGGTCTATCACCTAAATATACATAATGTTTTACATCTTTTGAAGTTGTGATTTGTACATCATAATGACCATCGGCATAAAATTTAAGTACTTTTGTTACAGTAAGTGTCGGTAAATTTTGCGTTAATGTAACAACTACTGGTTTATCAGTTAATTCAATTTCACTAATATTTGAAGTATATGGTACTGTTGTTGCAGCATCATTTATCGCATCATCACTAAATCTGATATAAAGTGGTTTTGTACCTAACACTGGTATAACTTGTGCATGTAAATCATCATCATTTCTGAATTTTTCTTCTAATAATTCTTTTGAAGAAATACGTCCTAAGGTATCAATTTTTAAAATAAAATTTTTGTTTTTAATAGTAACAATATCATTTGATGATGTTTGTTCTATCTTTTCTTGTTCAGATACTGCATGACCTGAAGCCTTTTCTACTCTATTAGTAACACTAGGACTCTCTTGTGTAGTTGCTACTTCATTCACTTTAGCATTATCTGCTACTGCTTGCTCTTCTGGTGGAAATATCGCAGTGTATCCTACGAAAAAAATTATGGACAATAGTACAGCTACTATTAATCTTTGATTTGGTGACATTTTGTCTAACACAAATTACCCTTTATATGAAAAATTTTTTATAATGTAATAACGGTTTTTTTTATTTGGAACCAACCAATATTTTATAGAATCAACATCAAGATTTTTGGGGCTTAAACATAGCTTATCAAGAAGAGGATACTCTATACCACCATCAAAAAGTTGATTGCAACGTAGTATTCTAGTAAAAGAGTGGTAAAATGCACTTGAAATTGAATTATTTTCGAAGTTTATTCGTGCAAATTCGCTACAAGTTGGGTAATAACGACACGAACCATAACCAATAAGAGTAAAAAACTTCTGATAAAGCCATAAAAGTTTAAGTAAAAGTTTTCGCACGTGAGAGTACCTTTTTAAAATCATTCATTAACTGTTCATGTGAACTGTCAAATAATCCTACTTTTGCAACAAATATATATGTACCATCTTTGAGAGTGTTGGAGTATTCACGAAAGAGTGCACGCATACGACGCTTTGCACGATTACGTTTTACTGCGTTTCCAAGTTTTTTGGTTGCAGTAAATCCGACTTTGTGAATTCCATTTTGAGGTAGAAAAAAAAGTACAACACCATTAGAGTGTTGATTTTTCCCTCTATTGTAAACATACTGAAATTCTTTATGAAGTTTCAGTGTGTTAAATCCGCCTATACTGACAATTTTTTACGACCTTTAGCACGACGACGATTAATAACATTACGACCATTTTTAGTAGCCATTCTAGCTCTAAAACCGTGTGTTCTTTTTCTAGGTGTATTATGAGGTTGGTATGTTCTTTTCATAGTGACATATCCTTATTTAATTTAAGAGCGCAATTATATGAAAGTATTACTTAAAAAGTGGTTAAGGTTATAAAATTCAAATATGTTATAATAATATAAATAAAACGAACAGGGAGAGATGTGCAATATTTATATAAATTATTCTTATTTTTATTAGTATCTCAAAATTTGTTTGCTGAAGATATTGAATCGATTGCAAAAAAATTAAATCTTTATGGTGGACAAAAAGCAACAATCCAATGGGAAAGGGTTTTTTCTTCACCTCGTCATCTTAAACGATATAAGCTAAATGCTTTACCTATAGAGATTCGTATCAAATTAAGAAACTATCTTATTAAACATTCGGCTGATTCTGAACAACCGATTGTACCTGGATTATGATTATGAAAAAACTGTTATTACTCTTAGTACCCATTTACATTTTCGCAGCTCAAGGAACTCTCGAACAGAGAATATTAAGCTTGGAAAATAAGCTCCAGTCACTTAAAGAAGAGAGTCAAATTAATTTTGAAGAAGATATAACACTTTTAGAAAAAGTAGAAAAAAAGACAATCCTAGATAAGATAAATTTATCTCCAGAGTTGATGCTGCGTTTAGATAAATTTCATTATCAGAACAAAGGAATAAAAGGAGAAAACACTACTATTGTAGGTGGCCCTTACGATGGTCAACAAAGGCGTGATGAATTTACAAAAGATTACAAAATTGCTTCGCTTATTAGATTTCGTTTAAATATGGATATGACACTAGAAAATATAAAATTTCATGGACGTCTTGTTAATATGAATTCTTCTCAGTCAAACCAAAGGGTATGTATTCTTTCTCGTGATATCAAAAAAGGGACTGCAGGTAGTGCTTTTGATGTTGATCGTGCTTACATTGATTACACAATGGATTCATTTTTAGGAAATAAGTTTACTTTTTCATTTGGTATTTTACCGACTACAAATGGAACACCTATGCAGTATGCTGAAAATAAAAAAAGAACTTCTCTTTTTCCAGCCTTAGTTTTTGATATGAATACCTATGGTCTTATCGGTACACAAAAATTTTCTGATGATTTTTTTGCACGTTTTGTTTTAGCACGAGCATATACCTTAAGAGCTAATTTTTATCCTTATCAATGTAATAGAGAAAATATAGACAATGCAAATATCATAGGGCTTTACGCAGATAAAAAATTTACTTTTTTTCAAAGCAAAGCACTACTCTCCTTTGGAGTTAATATCCTCAATGACCTAGAAGCACATCCATACTTAGGACCAGATATTACTTCAGAATTTTCACACAACCTTGGTACTATGATAACTTTTGGAGCAGGTGTAGATTTACCTAACATTGCTCAAACAGATGCTACAATCTTTATACATACCGCTATTTCTAACCCTCATCCAAACGGGACGAAAGAAGATTACAAAATCACAGACCTAAACGCTTCAACTACGATAGATTCCAACCCTGGCTTTACAACTTCAGATTATGCAAGTGGACCTATGTTAGGCTCAAACGGTTATGCCCTTTATTTAGGTAGTAAATATCAAATAAATAATAAAATCAATGTGGGACTAGAATATAACTATGGAAGTAAATACTGGTTTTCAGCAACTCAAGGCGCTGAAGATATCTATAATAAACTAGCAATAAGAGGTTCAGCATATGAACTTTACTCTATATGGCAATTTCATAAATATATAAATGCAAAAATTTCATACCTTAGT
>Ga0256826_1002211_pt1 | contig 11932 bp, 4 predicted proteins | sample CV79metaG_FD_185975 | JGI IMG/M metagenome (GOLD analysis project Ga0256826, IMG submission 185975) | Hydrothermal vent microbial communities from East Pacific Rise, Pacific Ocean - CV79 | ecosystem: Environmental > Aquatic > Marine > Hydrothermal vents | place: Pacific Ocean: East Pacific Rise... | reverse complement strand
TAAACAAGAAGCAGATAAGTGGTCTTTTATGTTTTATAATATGGATATAAAAGTATATTAAGGATGTCTAAAATATAAAAAAGAAAATGCTCCTTCATTATTACTGAGGGAGCATTTTTTTAGTTTGTACAAACTAATTATTTTTAAAAATTGTACATAAGTCCAACCGATAAACTTTGTTTAAATTGAGTAATTGCACTGTTGTGAATTGTACCATTACTTTCTGTCCATTCAACTTTGGTATCATCGTCATATATTAGATGTGTTTTAAATAGGACATTTAAGAAACTATTAACTTTCATTGTTATAGCCATTTGCCAATCTACATCTATGTTCTGAGGATTCTCTAAATAATTAGAAAATAAATCTAACTTAGTATCTAAATTAACATTCTTAAAAATATCTTTTTTAAAACTTAATACAAGGTTTGCTCCGACTTCATGTCTCAAAGTCTGTCCATTTTTAATTTTAGTTGTATCTGTCCCTACAATTTGATATTCGGCTTTTTTTACTCCAAATTCACCTTGGTCAGCAAGTCTTTGATCTAAAACAAAGGTTGCTTTATAAGCGGCAGGTGATATCATTGCTGAAAAATACTCATTTGGTTTGTAATCGGCAGCAGGTCCTAAAGTTAAATATCCAGGAGCCATAAAATCTGAAATAGAGATTGTTTCACTTGCGTCATAGTCAAAACCTTTATCAAACTGAGTTTTAAAATTTAAATATGCAGTATAAAACCAATTCTCTATACTAGATTGTTTACCTAGTTTAGTATTAAATTCCAGACGATCGTCAGTCTTTTTCCATATTTCTTTGTTTTCACGCTTTAAACCATATTCTAAATCGAGTTTATTTTCCCACGACCAGCCGTTAAGGTTTCTATTTGCAAAAAGATTAATATAACTTGTTCCTGCAACATTATTATCTCCTCCTTTGGCCCAATTGTAGAAGCCTACTTCAGAGGCATTAATTCCTACTTTTCCTCCTTTGGTCCATACTTTAGTTGTGTCAGCGTTTTGCGAATATGATGCAATACTATATATTACAGCCATTAAAAAAAATATTTTTTTCATTTTATTATGTTTTTTCTTGTTTTTATTTTTGAATATGAACGTCCATTTGTGGAAAAGGGATATTAATACCTTGTTTCATAAATTGTTCGTAAACGTTTTCCATAGTATCGAAATAAACATCCCAATAATCATCGGCTTTAACCCAAAATCTTGTTGTAATATTTACAGAGCTATCTGCTAACTCCGACATTCTTGCAAAAGGTTCAGGGTCTTTTAAAACTCTAGAGTCTTCCACTGCAATATTCATGATTATTTCTTTAGCTTTACTTAAATTATCGCCGTAAGCAATTCCAAAAACAAAGTCAACTCGCCTTGTGTCTTGAGTAGAGAAATTGGTCATAGAACTAGTCGAAAGACCTCCGTTAGGAATTATTATTGTTTTATTGTCGGTTGTTGTTAGTATCGTGTTAAAAATCTGAATTTCCTTTACTATTCCCATGTGGCCTTGTGCCTCAACAAAATCAGAAACCTTGAAAGGTTTAAAAACTAATATCATAACGCCTCCTGCAAAATTTTGGAGAGTTCCTGACAATGCCATTCCAACAGCTAAACCTGCGGCTCCAAGAATAGCAATAAACGATGTCATTTGAATACCAACCATTCCCATTACACTAATTACAAGTAAAACCTTAAGTATTACCGATATTAAACTTAATAGAAAAGGCTGTAATGAGGGGTCAAGATTTCTCTTTACCATTATTGCATTCAGAGATTTCGTAATTTTCTTAATAAGCCATAGACCTATTATTAATGCTATTCCTGCTCCTAAAATTTGAATCCCATATTTAATTACATATTCTAAAGCAATTTCTGCGTACTTACTTAATTCAGTTATTTCATTCATAGTTATTTCATTTTATTGAGATTATTTCTTTTAAGAAAGATTTTTATTTTACAAAGATATATACAAATACTCTTTTACCTTAAATTTAATGATTAAAATATTTTTAAATTGTTTTTAATGTTAATTTTATAGATGTAAAAAAATAGTAAACGAAGGCAACCTTAATTCTATTTTATCGTCTTAATTTCGAAAGGTTTAAATATATAGAATATCAATTTAAATAACCTATGAGCAATAATTTAGATAAATTTGACACTAATATTAAAGATATTTTGGAATCATATCGTCCAGAATATTCATCTAGTTCTTGGGGTAAATTAAAAAAAGAATTACCTCAAAAAAGTAATGCGTTATACTATGTAGCAGCCTCCGTTTTGTTAGTTGCTGGATTAGTAACAAGTTTATACCTTATAAATAAGACAGATTATAAAAAAGAGTTTGCTAAAAACGGCAATACAGAAATTAATAATCAAATAGTAAATGAAGTAAAATCCTCAAATAAAAGAATTGTTTCTCAAGTTAATAGAGCTGATTCTGAAATAGTCAAAGAAAAAGAGAATGAACAAGCTCAAAGAATAATTAAACAAAAACTTACAGAAACTATAAATCAAGAAAATAGTAAGATTAAAAGCGGTGTTAATAAAGATTCTAATTACGAAAGAAATACAGTCGAAGTAGAAAATAATACTCCTGTTCTTGAAAATATTATCCCTAATAACAATGTTGTTAAACAAACAGAAATAAGCCCAGAATTAATACTTAGTACTAAGGGCGGCTGTGAGCCTTTAGAAATAGATTTTAATATCAAAAATCTGCCTTTAGATTCAAAAGTACAATGGAACCTAACCGATGGATATTCTTCTAATGCTAAAACTTTTCAGCACACCTTACAGAAGGATGGGGCTTTTAAAGTTAAGCTTACTGTTTCTACAGCCACAAATCAATATGTATTAGAGGAGGAAATTATAGTTAAACAAACCCCTCGTGCAAGCTTTAAACTTTCAGAAGTAGAAGGCTTAATAACTTTAGAAAATAATTCGCAGGATTACGAATCCTTAAAATGGAACTTTCCTGGGATAATAACAGATGAAGAAAATCCTAGTTTTGAAATGTTATATTCAGATAATTATAAGATTGAATTAACAGCTATAAATACAAATGGATGTACCGATAAAAAAATTCAAACACTCGACTATAAAGTAAATCATCATATTTTTGCTCCAAATGCTTTTACTCCTGATGGAGATGGAATAAACGATGAATTTATTGTAAAATATGAAGCCAAAGAAGGTTATCAATATTTATTACAAATATTTAATTCAACAGGAAAAGAGTTGTTTGAAACCAAAGATAAAAATATAGGCTGGAATGGTAAAGGTGCTGTTTCAAACTCAAGTCTTAATCATGAAAAATTCTTATGGAGATTAATTATTAAAGATCCAAGAGGAAACAGAGAAGTTAAAGAAGGTTATTTCGAGAAATTAGGAATCTAATTTTGTTAAGTTGGCATGTCATAGTTTTGTCATATTAATGCAAAACTATACCTGACTTAGGTTTTGGAATACTCTTTTGCGTAAAAAATGTTTTGTCTTGGATATTAGTGAATTAATCAATAATAATTTATATATTTATGCTGTTAATTAACATTAATTAACAAATGATTTACTAACAAAAAACAACCGTAAACTATGAAACCTTTCTTTCTCCTTATTTTTGTATTTATCAGTATTCTTGCTTTTTCTCAATTAGAGTATGACTCCAAACTTCTTGTGAAATTTGATAAAGTATATCTTAATCAGCAATTAATAGATAACCCCAATTTTATTAAGCGTCAAAACTTTTTAGTGAATAATTCTTATCAGATAATTTCTGTTATTGATCTTAAGGAAGGCGGGCATGTGGAAAAATTATATAAAATTGACAATTTTACAAAACAAAAAGTAGAATACATATTTACGAATGATGATTTTAATAATTTTAATCTTTTCGAGTATTATTATCAAACAACTAAATCTGGGACTTATTATAAACTAGGTGATACGGGTAAAATATTACAAGTTTTCTCTACGCCAGTAATAACCCAAATGTATAACGAACTAAGCCGATAACCATGAAAAAGATACTAACTATACTATTTATTCAAATTATTTTTCTTGTAACAGTATTTTCACAGTCTGTAAATATGCAAACAGGGAATTATACTGTTGTCTGTGGAACAGGTGCTACATTTTATGATAATGGAGGCAGCGGAGGTCAATATACCGCTAATCAAGATCTAACACTTACTGTTTGTCCTGATAATCCAGGCTCTTTCGTAAATGTTACATTTTCTGCTTTTGATGTTGAAACATCTTTTGATTATTTAGAAATATATAATGGGCCAAGTACAGCTTCTCCATTATTTCAACAATATGACAATTTAAATCCACCAGGGGTAAGTATGATACAGTCTAATGACCCATCAGGTTGCTTAACTTTTGTTTTTCATTCCGATGGTTCTGTTTATGGTGATTTTGAAGCCTTATTTGCTTGTAGTCAACCTTGCCAAACTGTTAATACTGTTTTTGATTCTAGTTCACCATCTAATGATGGTATCTATACGAATGCGTGCCAGAACTCAGCGGTTATTTTTAACACCCATGGTTCATATCCTCAATCAGGGACAGGCTACGTTCAGTCCGATGTTACTTCTACATTTCATTGGGATTATGGAGATGGTACATCAGAAGATATTGTTGGTTCAAATACAACGTCTCATATCTATACTGCACCTGGAATATATGATGTTGATTTAAGAATATCGGATATCAATGGATGCTTAAGTAACAACCCTTTGGATAAACGTGTTAGAATATCTGATACTCCTATTTTTAATGCTACAGCTAATGATGTTTGTTTAGGTGATGATGTAAATTTAGTTGCAAATCCTACTCCTACAGAAATAGTAATGTCTCCTCCAAGTTTTGTAGGTGATACCGTCACTTTACCCGATGGAGTTGGTGTCTGTTATGAGTCAACTATTACATATGATATTTTTGATCCTACAGATCAAATTACATCAGGCTCTGATATTCAATCAATTTGTATGGCTTTAGAGCATACTTTTGTAGGGGATTTGGGGATATATTTAGAATGTCCTGATGGAACTGTAATTAACTTAAAAGATGACATACATTCGGGAGGAGCTGATTTTGGAAATCCACCAACACCTTTTGATTATTGTTTTACAGAAATTGGGCCTCCTGCTAATACGGTAAATGATTTATCTGGTGGGGCAACAATACCTGCAGGAGACTATTTACCTGATGATTCTTTTTCCGATTTAATAGGTTGTCCTTTAAATGGAACATGGATTGTTAGAATATGTGATAACTGGGCTTCTGACGATGGTACTATTTATGGATGGGAAATGAGCTTTGATCCTAGTTTATATGGAGGTGTAGATAACTATACCCCTTCTCTCAACACGGGTACATGGACAGGAACAGGAGTTAATGCTCCTATTACAAATCCAACAACAGCAACTCCAACAAGCCTTGGCACAGAAAGCTATACTATTTCAATTGTCGATGAATTTGGTTGTCCTTGGGATACAACTGTTACAATTAATGTTACAGGTATAGATGTTACAACAGCTTTTACTGACCCTACTTGTAATGGAGTTAGCGATGGAACAGCTTCTGTTACAAATGTAACGGGTAATGTAGGTACAGTTTCTTATTTGTGGTCAGCAAATGCAGGTAATGCAACGACTGCTGCTGTTACGGGTTTAGGAGCAGGTACATACACTGTAACTGTTACCGATGGAGGAGCATCGTGTACAAATGTGCAAACAATTATATTAACAGATCCCGCAGCATTAATTATTACACTAACACCAACGGCTGAGGTTTGTGGTGGTAGTGATGGAGAAATTAATGTAAATGTAACTAATGCTGTAGGTGTAGTAGATTATACATGGCAGGTAACTTCAGGAACAGGAACAACAAACGGAACAATTCTTGATCAAGCTAACCCTTTTGATATTACAGGATTACAGACTAGTACGTATAGTGTTACCGCAACAGATGTTAATGGCTGTATTGTGACAGGATCGATTGTTGTCCCTGATGCAGGTAATGTTGTCGCTGGTTTTTCAACTTCTGCTAATCAATGTTTAGAGGGAAATACTTTTGATTTTATTAATACAACAGGTAGTACAGGACCAACCATTACAACAACATATGATGTTGTTGCACCTGTAGGCGGCACGTCTTCAACAGGTCTAGTTGGAAGTCCTAATTATACACCTTTTATAGCAGACGCATCGGGTGTTTGGACTGTTACACAAACAGTTCAAGATGGGGCTTGTTCAGATACACAAGTACTAACTTTTACAGTTTATGATGAACCTCAACTTTCTCTAGTAGCAACGGATTTAACCTGTAACTCAGCAAATACAGGATCAGGAACTAACGATGGAACAATTACAGCATCTGTTATAAATTCTAACGGAGCAGAAACATATACCATAATAAGTGGAACAGGATCTTTTTTAGCAAATATAGCTTCGGGTTTAACAGCTAATACTTATCAAGTCGTAATTGTAGATATGCAAGGCTGTAATGATACAGCAAGTATTACAATTTCAGAACCACCTGTAATAACTTTAAGTTTAACAAGTTCTCCTAATTTATGTAATGGAACACCATGTAATGGAACAGCAAATGTTGCTTCTGCTACAGGTGGTAGTTCAGGTCCGTTTACATACTTATGGAATACAACAGAAACAAGCCAAAATATAATGGGGCTTTGTGTTGGAACTTATAATGTTACAGTGTACGATTCAAATTCTCCGGCTAATGCATGTTATGAAATTGGAACACAAGTTATTGGTGAACCTGCTGCTGAAACATATACAAATTCGTCAAACGATGCTACTTGTGGTTTAGCTACAGGAACAGCTACTATTAATGTAACAACAGTTCCTAGCTCTAGCAGTTATGAATACACATGGTTTAGTGATGCTGGTTTAACTAATCAAATTGGTTTTACAGCAGCGTCAGTAAATATTACGAATACTCAAATGGGATTAGCTGCAGGAACTTATTACGTTCAAGTGGAGAATGCCAGTGGTTGTACCGATGTAATTGCTGTTACAGTAAGTGACAATGGTTCTCCAACATTAAATTTAGTTAGTTCAACAGATATTTTATGTAATGGAGGAAATAATGGTCAAATATCACTTGATATTACAGGAACTTTAAACCCTAATTATACATATACTTGGGAGTTAAATGGAGCTGCTTTAACAACTACAGGTCCAACAAATTCAACAACAGAGCAGCAAACGTCTTTATTAGCTGGTACATATGATATTACAGTGACAGATAATGCAGGTTGCCAATCTTCTGTAAATGTAGTTATCGCAGAACCTTCATTAATGACAGGAAGTATTTCTGTAGTTGATGCAAATTGCTCAACACTAGGAAGTTTAACTGCAAATGCAGCAAATGGAACAGGGGCCTATACATATCAATGGGATAACGATGGTATTGCCGATGTGCCAGCATCAGATCCTCAATCAATTAATGTAGGAACGGGTGCTTATAATGTTACCGTTTATGATGCTAATTTATGTGAGTTAGCTTTATCGGCAACTGTAAATGATATTGGAGGTATTACAGCAACAGCAACTGTAAATTCTCATACCTTATGTAATGGTAGTTCAGAAGGCTCGATAACAGCGAGTCCTACAGGAGGAACGGGTCCTTTTACCTATGCATGGACCATAACAGGATATACAGGTGTAAATACGGCAACGTATTCAGACCTTCCGGCAGGGACATATAATTGTGTTGTTACAGATGTTAATGGGTGTTCTGCGAATACTAGTGAAACAATCACAGAACCGTCTGAGCTTCATTTTATTTTTGTAGACTCAACTATGGTATCTTGTTTTTCAGGAACCAATGGAGATATAACAGTTAATGGAATAGGAGGAACAATGCCTTATACTTTTAATTGGAATTTAGCTGCTGCAAATCAAACAACAGCCCAAGCTTCTAATTTAGGAGCAGGTTGCTATACTGTTACCGTTGAGGATAATAATCATTGTACAGAAGATACAACTATTTGTATACACGAACCGACCCAACTTGTTTTGGTCGTTGATGTCTATAGTGCTCATTGTGATCAGGCAGACGGTTCTGCTTCGGTTAATATTTCTGGAGGAACAGCTCCTTATCCTACTATTACATGGTCTTCAGGAACAGCCACTGCTCAAGCTGATTCAATTTCTGGTTTAGCATTTGGTTCATATTCAGTTACTGTTTTAGATTTTAATGGATGTCAAGAAATTATAAATTTTAATATCGACTCTATTGCAAGAGGAATTATTACAATAGCTAATTATACCGATGTTAGTTGTTTTGGAGAAAATGATGCTTCTGTACAAGTTTCTGTAGGTGGCGGAGGAGGAGCAAACTCTTACCTTTGGTCTCCTGTTGGTTTTACCGATGGAGGGGCTACTTATTCAGATTTAACTATAGGAACATATAATGTAACAGCAACAGATATTTGGGGATGTGAACTATTTGCTCAACAAACTATTATTGAACCAAATGATTTATTATTAACAATAAACTCTCTTGATGATAGATGTGCGGGAACCTGTGAAGGGGCGGCAGATGCTATTGTTTCAGGCGGTACAGCTCCATATTCTTATCAATGGGATAATTCTCTTTTATCAACAACATCAGGAATTAATAACCTTTGTATGGGATGGTATAGATTAACCGTAACCGATGCACATGGTTGCTCTGTTATTGATTCCGTAGAAATTGCAGAGCCTTTAGCTATTTCATTAACAGCAGTTATTGACAGTTCTAGTTGTAGCCAATCCGATGGTAAAATTACTTGTTTCCCTATAAATGGAGTGGCTCCTTATACATTTGCATGGAGTCCGAATCCTCCTCCTGGAAGTATTGTTGATTCGTTGGAAAATATCCCTCAAGGAAGTTATTGTGTAACCGTGACCGATTCGAAAAATTGTCCTTTTGATACATGCTTTGTTGTAGTGGATCAAAATTCACCTACGGTTCAAATAGATTCAATTTTTAATCCACTATGTAATGGAGATAATAACGGAATTGTATATGCCTCATCAACAGGGGGAGTTCAACCATATGTTTGGAATTGGAATTCCGATTCAATGGGTGTTGTTAGTGTTTCAAATATAGCTACAAATTTAGATGGCGGAAATGTTTGTGTAACAGTAACAGATGTAAATGGGTGTCAATCTACAGCATGTACAACTTTAGTTGAGAATCCTCAATTGATTGTAAATATTACAACAACAGATGTTCTTTGTCAATCCGATTCAACAGGAGAAGCAGCGTCTGTAGTAATAGGAGGAACAGGTCTTGGAACATATACTTATTTATGGAATGGTTTATATACAGGTACATCACCGGATCAAGCGCAGGCTTTAGGTTTAATTTCAGGAACATATAGCTTATTGGTTACAGATACCAATGGTTGTACAAATTTAACGAATAATATAATTATTTCAGAACCAACACACATATCGCTTTCAAGTTCTTTTACGGCTGTTTTATGTAATGGTGCTAGCGATGGTACGGGTACAATAATACCATCAGGAGGTGAAGGAACTTATACATACATATGGCCAGATGGTCAAACGTCTATTACAGCAACAGGTTTGTCAGCAGGTTCATATACGCCGACCATAACCGATGGGAATGGATGTGTTGATTCAACAATTATCTCTATTTCAGAGCCAACTCCATTTGTTTTAGATAGTATTATTTCTCAAGACATTTCTTGTTATGGGTATAATGATGCTAATATTGTTACTTATGTAAGTGGGGGAACTTTAAATTATACTTTCCAATACGATGGTCCTAGCGGATATACAGCCTCTACACAAACTATTTCGAACTTAGGTTTAGGAGGAACGTATGATATTCATATTGAAGATGCAAACCATTGCTTTATAGATACATTTCATACTGTTAATCAACCACCTCAATTAGAAGAATCTCATACTTTCGTAAACGAAAGTTGTTATAATTATTGTAATGGATCAATTAATATTGATACTTTAGGAGGAATGGGAATCCCTTCTATTGCGTGGAGTGATTTGGGTGTAACAGGTTTTAATCCTGTTGATCTTTGTCCTGGAGATTATTCATTTACAATAACCGATGAAAATTTATGTACCATAACAAATATGGTTACAATATTAGGAAATCCTTTATTAGATATTATAGAATCTTCAGTTACAGATGCTGCTTGTGGAGAATGTGATGGAGAAGCAACTGTCAGTTTATATGGTGGTGTTGCTCCATATACTGTAGGTTGGTTTGGTGTAGATTTTAGTTCATGCACGCCAGCTACACCGTATCCCGATGGAGGTAATCATCTTACCGAAACAGGATTGCCACAGGGTATTCATTCTGTGTATGTTGAAGATTTTAATGGATGTAGAGATACTGTTGATATTGTAATTAATAATCTTTCAGGACCAGTAATTACAAGTGTTGATACAACGAACGTAATTTGTCATGGAGATGCAACAGGAACAATTCAAGTAACAGTATCAGGAGGAACTCCAACAATTTTTTATACATGGGATGCAGGAACAACAGGCTCTACTTTAATAAATAATAGTTTAATTCAACCAAATGTTTATGCTGGTACTTATCATTTCTCGGTAACAGACGGAATGGGTTGTGTTGCTAGTGAAGTTATAGAAATAGAAGAAAACCCGGCATTGTTAATGAATATTACAAATATTACAGATGTTACTTGTAATGGATATGACGATGGTAGCGCTACAATTCAAGGATTTGGAGGAACAGGAATCGGAACTTATTCTTATTCATGGAGTAGTTCGCCGGTACAAACAGCCGTTACAGCAACAGGTTTAGCGGCAGCTTCTTATCAAGCAATATTAACCGATGCTAATGGGTGTACAACAAATCAAGTTTTTAATATTTCGGAACCACCAATAATTGGATTGGCATCGCAAAATGTAACACAAACGACTTGTGCTTACCCACAAATTTGTGATGGTACAATTACAGTTGCTGCTACAGGAGGAAACTCTTCTGCTTATAATTACAATTGGTTTGGAAATGGTAGTAATCAGAATTCTATAGGAGCTTTATGTCCTGGAGCATATCAATTACAAGTTACCGATCTTGACGGTTGCTATGGTGATTTTCCTTTTTATATAGGTGCTCCAGATACAATAAAAGTTATTTTAGGTCAAGATCCTATTGCTTGTAACGATCCTAATGGAATGGTTTGGATTGAAGCTATTTCTGGAGGAACAGGCAATGCGTATTTCAATACGGTTTCGGATAACAGAGATGATATTTATCCTTTAGGTGGGCCTAATGGATGGACTTGTACTTGGGATGTTGAAGCAACTCAATTGGCATATGTAAACGATGTATACAATCAAACATATTCTGTACAGGTGTACGATCCGAATAATACGCAATGTTCTGTTGTTCAGTCGGTGACAGTTGGAGAGGTTCCTGAACCTTATTTATTTTCTCAGCAAACTGAACAAACGTCGTGTAACGGTGTTTCTGATGGTAAAGTAAGAATCGAAGTTAAGCAAGGAACAATGCAATTCGATTATAGTTGGCAATTTGGTTCAAACATACCTTTCCTTCAAAATTCGGATACAGTTTTAATTACTAATATTGCTGCAGGAACATATACTTTAACAGTAACAGATGATAATGGTTGTCAAGTGCCTACGAGTTTTATTATTATAGAACCAAATCCTATATCAGTTGATATTTCGATGGTTCCAGAACAAACGCTTTGTATTAACCAAACAGCAGTTTTATACGCTAATGCACAGGGTGGCACACCTCCTTATAATTACGATTGGCAAAATTCTGAGGCAACTTGGTCTGTCTTATCTGCAGAAATTGTTGAGCCAATAAACGATACAATTGTTTATGTAAGAATTAAAGATAAATACAATTGCCCT
>Ga0256826_1002210_pt1 | contig 11937 bp, 9 predicted proteins | sample CV79metaG_FD_185975 | JGI IMG/M metagenome (GOLD analysis project Ga0256826, IMG submission 185975) | Hydrothermal vent microbial communities from East Pacific Rise, Pacific Ocean - CV79 | ecosystem: Environmental > Aquatic > Marine > Hydrothermal vents | place: Pacific Ocean: East Pacific Rise... | reverse complement strand
ACCAGTATACACACCTTAGTGAACACGTTGCTGATATTCTTAATCTTGAGAAACATTATAAGGAATTCAAATTTAATAATGGGCTGATGGATTATGATGACCTTCTGGTAAACTGGAAACGGCTCCTGGCAGAAGTTCCGGAGGCACAGGCGGAAATAGCTGCCAGATATTCTTATATTATGGTGGATGAATATCAGGATACTAATCTTATTCAGGCTGATATCGTTCGTTTGCTGGCTCACGGGCACAATAACGTGATGGTTGTAGGAGATGATTCGCAATCTATCTATTCTTTTCGTGGAGCGGATTTTTATAATATTATACGTTTTCCCAAAGTTTTTCCGGAATGTCAGGTGATAAAACTCGAGGAAAATTATCGTTCCAGCCAGCCTATTTTATCTCTTACCAACGATATAATTAGAAATGCAACAGAAAAGTATACAAAAACACTCTTCAGCCAGATAGAGGGAGACGTTAAACCGCGACTCTTTGCGGCTCGGGATGAGCGGGAAGAGTCCATTTTTGTAGCTCAAAAAATTGCTGATTTACAAAAAAATGGAACAGATCTGAAAAATATTGCTGTTCTTTTCAGATCCGGATTTCACTCCTACAAACTCGAGCTTGAATTGAACAGTAGAGCAGTTGATTTTGAGAAACGTGGTGGTCTCAAACTGACAGAGACAGCTCATATGAAGGATGTTATCGCCTTTTTACGCCTGCAGGTGAATCCCTATGACTCCCTTTCCTGGAATCGAATTCTTTTGCATCTGAAAAAGGTGGGGCCGGTAACAGCCAGAAAAATAGTGGATAAAATTACCGCCAGTGAAGATCCGGTAGAAGCTTTATCTTGTTATCCCTGCGGTAAACCCTGGAAGGCTGGAATGGCAAAACTTGTGCTGCTCCTTTTTGATATGCGGCATGAAACAGTACCTGGAACTTTATATGAGCTGGTGCTGCTCTACTATCAGCCACTGTTTGAAAAAATTTACTATGATGACTACCCCAAACGACAAAAAGATTTGGATCAGTTAAAAGCCATCATCTCTGGCTATGGGGATTTACAGAGTTTTGTGGACGATACCACACTTGATCCGCCTGAGACCGGAAGTAACAGGTATAGGGAAGATAAAGATAGAATGATTCTATCCACCATCCATTCTTCCAAAGGATTGGAATGGGATGCTGTCTTTGTTATAGGTCTCGCCGATGGCAGGTTCCCTCATAGTAAGGCACAGTTTGGCGAACAGTGGGAAGAAGAGAGGCGACTATTGTATGTGGCAGCAACCAGAGCCAGAAAATATCTGTACCTTACCTATCCAAAGCTGTTGATGACCCAGGATCGGCAATTTCGGATGACTGGAATGTCCCCGTTCTTATCAGAATTACATACAGGACTGTATGAACGACTTAATGGTCAGGGGAACAATGCGCCACCGTCCTTTTCCTCCGGGAACAGTTATTCGTCTAGGGGCGATAATCTGCCCAGAAAAACAAAGAAGAAAAAACTATCTCAGGAAGATTTACGGGTAGGGGTTCGGGTGCAGCATCCGTTTTTCGGAGAAGGGGTGGTGAGTAAAGCTATGCAGGGACGCTCCGTTGACGTTTCCTTTCATCGTTATGGCCGAAAAACATTGCATCTTGATTACGCCAAACTGAGTATTATATAATATATGGATTATCAGCAAGCATGGGATTATCTGGATAGTCTACAGTTTCATAAGATTAAACTGGGACTTGATGCCATGCGTTCTTTTATGAATCGGGTTGGCAACCCGGAACAGGGACTGAAAGTCATACATGTTGCCGGAACAAACGGCAAAGGCTCCGTCTGCATGACCCTTTTGACAATATTATCCAGTGCTGGATATCGTGTCGGCTTATACACTTCTCCCCATTTAAGTTCGGTACGGGAACGATTTCGCATTAATGACAGCTTTATCAGTGAAAAAACCTTTGCTTGTCTTGCCACCAAAATCCGAAATATTCTTGGTGAAGAAAAAATAACCTATTTTGAATTTACCACTGCCATTAGTTTTCTCTGGTTTGCCGAAGAAAATCTTGACCTGGTGATCCTCGAAACAGGCCTTGGTGGACGTCTGGATGCCACTAATATTATTATCCCGCTTATTTCCGTGATTACCAATGTTTCTATGGATCATGAAGCCTATCTAGGCGATACAATTTCTGCTGTGACAGGCGAAAAAGCCGGGATTATAAAAACCGCTGTCCCGGTTGTCTCTGCCGTTCGACAGGGTGCAGGACTTAAAGAAGTAGTGGCAACCTGCGAGCAAAAGCAAGCGCCCCTTTTTCTGTATGGAAATGATTTCGATTCCTGTTCCATAGCAAATGGTGCCTGGCAATGGATCGGAGGACAGAGATTCGCAGGTTGTAAATATAACTACCTCAACTGTTCCATGAAAGGAGATTACCAGAGGGAGAATGCATCCCTAGCCATTGCAGTTCTCATCCTCCTCAGAAAAGAAAAAATAATAGTGAACGAAGAACAGATCCGTAGCAGCCTGTTAAACGTCCATTGGCCGGGTCGCCTGGAATCTTTTGAACTTACGCGAAATGGAAAATTGCTCCATTTTCTCCTTGATGGTGCCCATAATCCGGCAGGTGTTGACAGCCTGGTACAAGCGCTTAAGAAAGAATGTAACTATTCGTGTCTGCTGGTAATCTGGGGGGCAATGGCGGACAAAGATTTACAGACGACACTGGCCCAGGTGGCCAAACTAGCTCACATAATCATTCTTACCAAACCAGATGGTGAACGTTCCGCAGATCCTGAACTGCTTCTGCGGAACGTTCCCTCCGATTATAAGGCAAAATGTGTGCTTTTTACTTCTGTTGAGATGGCCATTGGAGAGGCGGAAGACAAGGCAAGCTCTGATGATCTTATTTTGATAGCCGGGTCACTCTATCTGGTTGGTGCTTCCAGAAAAATACTCCTGGGAGAACTGGTGTAATGGGGAAAGAGTTATTTGAATTTGATTTCGCTGCCCCGGACGATGCGCATATTAGAAGAGAGCGGGCAAAGGCCAGAAAATTACGAAAAACCCGTTGGTGGCAACAGAAAACTGCCTCTGGGAAATGTCATTTCTGTGAGAAACAGGTACAATTCAAAGATCTTACCATGGATCATCTCTTTCCACTTGCCTGCGGCGGACGCTCCACAAAAGAAAATATTGTTCCCTGCTGTAAGTCCTGCAACACCAAAAAGAAAAGTATGCTACCCCTTGAGTGGGAAGAATACGTGGATCGATTTTCAAGAAAAAAGTTCTTATGAACTTGAGATTCTAAAGTTCTCGCTCTATTTTTCGTTGCTAACGTACGTTATTTTTATTCGCAGGTAAACACTACAACTGTTAAGGTAACCACCACAAATTTGTACTAAATGTGTTGCAATTTTCTAACCGGATAAGACGGATTATTTTTGCTGGCTTCGTAAAAACACTGGACATCTTCAGCCATTAAAATTTTTCGGTATATTCATGTAATTCGACATTCCACCTTCAAACATCTCCCGGCTTTTCCATCAGTAACTGAGCCAAAGCAGTTTGTCTTCTGGCGGTATTTACATTGTGGGTAGCCATAGCTAACGCTTGTCTGGTGCCCACAAAAACAGCAAGTTTTTTTGCTCTGGTGAGTCCAGTATAAATAAGATTTCTAAATAACATTTTAAAATGTTGTGAGACAAGAGGAATAATTACACAATCGAATTCGCTCCCTTGAGATTTGTGAATAGTTATAGCATATGCAAGGTCAAGTTCACTAATTTGATCTCGTTCGTAGTCAACAAATCGTTGATCTGAATGAAACTGTACGGTACAAGTAATATCCACGGCATTTACACTGGTAATAGTTCCAATATCACCATTATAAACACCAAGATCATAATTGTTTTTCCGGTGGAGTACTCTATCCCCTACTCTAAAAACCCTTTCACCAAGTGTTATTTGTGGTTTATCCTTTGTTTCTTTGTTTGCTGTATCTTGTAAGCATGTATTGAGTTTAGCTGTTCCCAGACTTCCCCGGGTCATTGGAGAAAGAAGTTGTATTTCTGTTTGGGTGCCAAAATATTTTGGTATCCAATCAGAATACAACCTTACAATAACCTGCCCGGCGGTAAGACCATAATATAATGACGACCAGGGGTGAACTTTTTTCAGTACTGCCAGCAGTTTATCCGCATCTGTTTCTGCTGTCTGTAACAGACCAAAATCGATATGTTTATATTTGTCCCGAAGTATTTGCTTTGCAGGTTCGTTACCATTCTCATCCGAAGGACAAAACAGATTGTCCATGCCATATTCCTGTTCAATTCTAACCGCTTCAATTCTGACTTTTACCTGTTTGATAATTCGTAGTTGCTCCTGTGTTGCCTCATTGGAATCGATAAAAAGGCAATCACACCGTTGATTCCATAAAGAAGGTTCTTTAAAGGGTGAAGGAATTTTTGGTACAACACCGTTATTGATATTGTGCGCAAAAGAGATAATTTTTGATTGCTGCGCCTGGCGAAACACTTCTTGTAAATGATACACTGGTATTTGCCTGGAATTGATAATGTCACCAAGAACATTTCCGGCACCAACTGAGGGCAATTGATCAGAATCACCTATGAGAATCAGCTGACTGCTATCTGAAACGGCACTGAACAAGGCACTGCTTAAGCTGATATCAAGCATGGAACACTCATCAACAACCAGCACATCGGTAACTAAAGGAAATTCTCTGTTCTTTCTAAAAGAACCATTCTGAAATTCAAGGAGTCTGTGAATGGTTTTTGCTTCTATTCCTATCACCTCTTCCATCCGCTGGGCAGCTCTACCGGTTGGTGCCGTAAGCAGTACTTTTTTCCCCATGGCCAGAAACAGTTTTACCAGGGTTTTTGTGGTGGTGGTTTTTCCACAGCCTGGCCCTCCGGTAAGTACAGCGCATCCATGGGTTACAATTTCTTCTACGGCATTCTGCTGTTCAGCACTTAAGCTGAAGGACTGTCTTTTATTAAAACTATTGATCCATTTTCTGACTCTTTTTGAATCAACATCAATTCTTCTGTTTAAGATTTTTATACGATCGCCACTGATTTGTTCGTCATAATAAAGGGATTTTGCATAATAACAAAATTGTCCCGTAGAACCGGTTTTTCCAATAAAACGTTTTCTAAGGAGATTTTGCTCTTCCATTTGCAGCAAATATTCTGCAAGAACCGGTAACAGATCCATGGTCAATAATTCTTTAATCCCGCGCCCAATCTGTTCATATTGAAGATAACAATGCCCTTGTTCTCTTGCAGCTGCCAGGACATGCCTGATACCTGCAAAAACACGAACAGGAGCATCTTCTTTTATGCCGATGGACAAGGCAACCTTATCAGCTGAAAAAAAACCTATGCCATAGAAATCATTGGCAAGTCTGTAGGGATTTTCATTTACAATTTTTATGGCATCCTGACCATATTTTTTAAAAATGCGTACAGCAAAAAGAGTTGAGATCCCATGACTTTGCAAAAACATCATAACCTCGCTGATCGCTTTATGTTCCTGCCATGCTTCTTGAATTGTTTTTAATTTTTTATTGGCAATGGTTGGAACCTGCAATAAATCTTCGATGGAATTTTCAAAAACAGAAAGGGTGTTTTTACCAAAATGATTGACTATCCGTTTGGCGGTTTTAGAGCCGACTCCCTTAATCAGGCCGGAACCTATATATTTTTCAAGGGCTGCTGCAGATGCCGGTTTTTGTTCAAGAGAGCGAGTGGCAGTAAACTGTCTTCCAAAACGGGGATGGGTAGACCAACTGCCGAAGAATTTCATTGTAGCACCGGCAAATACTTTTGTCTGATGAACGATGACCGTGGTGGCCTCGAAATCATTATAACATTTAACTTTGAGGACACTCCAGCCATTACTTTCATTGTGAAAGGTGACTCTTTCAACTATCCCCTGAATAACCTCACCAGAATCCATCTTCTCCACGACTAATTCACCTAACTACCTATAATCAGGCATTTTCGCTAGTTGTTAAAAAAAAACTGCCATTCTATATTGTTACCAGAAAACATCTGCCACTCTTGTTAATAATTTACTTGACTAGAAATAATTATTATGTGAAGGCTGTAGAACTATGGTATTATGTACTAGTCGAATGTACAAGGAAGTAACTGTTTCTACCACTGGCAAGGGAGGCTTATTATGACATTTTTGGAAGGATTACTCTGGCTTACCTTGAATGTGTATCATGAAGCCCGCTCTGAACCGGAAATAGGTCAGGTTGCTGTGGCACATGTCACCCTGAATCGTGCAGCAAAACTAGATTTGAGTATTAAAAAAGTTGTTACTCAGCCATATCAGTTCAGCTGGACTAAACAGAAGAAATCGTTTGTCCCTAAAGATCCTCAAGCCTTTTTTCAGTGTATGAAATCAGTATATATTGCATTAAATTCTGCCGATTTTACTGCTGGATCAACATATTATCATCTTGATAATATCAAACCTTATTGGGCATCAAAATTTAAATTTGTAGAACAGTACGGAAGTCACAAGTTTTACAAATAAAATCGTTTTTTCTTACTATATAAATTCACACCTCTGTAGCCTTTCGTAAAGCATTACAAATTTTTTCAATCTGACTGGCATCCATTTTAATAGATATAGGATAAACCAGGGTTCTAGACATGATGTTTGCAGATTTCGGCAGCACCTGCGGATCGTAAAGAACTCTTCGCTTCCCCCCGACATCCTTAAATGGATAGCCGGAACTGGCCAGTGTTGAAGCATTGTGTAGATGCTCCCAGCTTGGATAAAAATGCCAGCTGTTTTCACTGAAATTAATGGCACCAACTCCCGCATCTCCTAAAACGTTATTCACCTTTGTACACTGCTCAGCAGTCTCAAGAATAAATGCAAAAAATGTCGCTGTGTCCCCTTCCTTGTCCACCAGTGATCTAAATGTAACTCCAGGAATTGCGGAGGCCGCTGCACGTAACTTCCGCTTATGCCCTTTCTGGGCTTCAATCATGGAATCCAGTTTTGCAAGTTGGGCAATTCCAATTGCCCCCTGTAGTTCCATCATTCTGTAGTTAAAACCGATAAAACTCCGCCCTTCTCCTCCTCGACCGCCAGGATTCACAGCATGATCATGTCCATGGTCATGGTACTCTGACATATTACGCCACATTTCTTCGTCGCCAGTGATAATCATCCCACCTTCACCAGTGGTCATTGTTTTTACGGAATCAAAAGAGAAGGTACCGCACTGTCCAAAGGTTCCAAGATGTTTTCCATTAATTTTTCCCCCGGCTGCCTGGGCAGTATCTTCAAGAACGGGTATTGAATGTTTTTCTGCAATGGCAACAATTTCTTCAATCCTTGCCATGGCACCAAGCATATGAACTGGAATAATCAGTTTTGTTTTATCTGTGATTTTTACTTTGAGATCATCAGGGTCCATATTCAGGGTTTCATCTATTTCGGTAAAAACCGGGATGGCTCCAATATCAAGGATCGCTTCCCAAGTGGCAACAAAAGTAAAGCCCTGAGTAATTACTTCATCTCCTGGCCCTACCCCAAGGGCAGCCATAGCAACCTTTAATGCTGCTGTTCCGGAAGTAACGGCCTGGGCAAATTCTGTTCCACAGTACTTTGCGAAATTGTGTTCAAATTCCAGAACCTTAAACACATTTTTCCGCTGTTCTCCAAATTCGTAACGAAAGAGTACCCCGGTGTCAAGCACTTCGCCTATTTGCTCCTTCTCTTCCTCTCCAAACACTTCAAAACCTGGCATAACAGTTCTCCATGTAAAAATGCGCCTGATACTTTAAAAACTATTTTTTAATCATTTCTTTTACGCTGTTATTCTCACTTAACAATGCGATATTCGGGTGGTACGATTGGAGTTCCTGTTCTGAATAAAATCCAAATGTCACAATTATAATCAGATCTCCAACCATACCCTTTCTCGCTGCAGCACCGTTTAGACCGATAACACCGCTTCCGCGGGCACCCTCAATGGCATAGGTGTCAAAACGTTCACCAGTATTGATATTATAAACCTTTACCCTTTCAAAAGGAATTATACCAACGACATCGAGAAGGTCTTTATCAATGGTCAGACTGCCTTCGTAATTAAGATCAGCTTCTGTGATTGTTGCTCTGTGCAATTTTGCACGTAACATTTGACGGTTCATAGAGTTACTTGATTTGTAAATAAGAGTAATTGCAAAATAGTGTCTGAACAAAAGTATTTTTCAGACAAAATTCGAAACAACAAAGAAAAACTTATTGATTTTGATCAGTTTTAATTCGACAATATGGAGTTATCCAGTAGACGTATTCGCTGATTAATTTTAACAGCAAGCAAAATCACTGTATTATCAGTTATTTTACTGCTTGGTTGCAAAGTGTCGGCATCCACTATTTCAACATATTCAATAGAACATTCTTCACATTTACTTATTCCATTCTGCACTGCAGATATGATTGCCTCACAGTCTTCTGCCCCATTTCCGACCATCTCTTTAGCATGTTGAATACCTTTGAACAGCGACAGAGCAGGTTCAATTTCATCAACTTTGAGATACTTGTTTCGAGAACTGAGTGCCAGGCCGCTTGCTTCACGAACTATTGGATGTCCGATGATTTCTATTGGGAAATCAAGATCATTAACCATGCGTCTGATAACTGCAAGCTGCTGAAAATCCTTTTCCCCAAATATAGCTAGATCGGGTTGGGTTTGATTGAATAATTTAGCAACAACTGTAGCAACACCATCAAAGTGGCCGGGTCTATCTCCACCGCAAAGTCCTTCCGTCACCCCAGCAACATGCACAATGGTAGCAAACTCTTTTGCATACATAGCCTCTTTAACTGGCGCATATAAATAATCAACGCCTGTGTTCTCAGCAAGTTTTCTGTCCCGGTTCAAGTCATATGGATAGCAGTCAAAATCCTCGTTCGGACCAAATTGTAAAGGATTAACAAACAGAGTGCAAATCACAATGTCTGCATGTTGCCGAGCTAACCGCAGGAGAGAAAGATGTCCTTCATGCAGCCACCCCATGGTTGGTACAAGTCCAATAGTCAGGCCTTTACTGCGTAATTTAAGTGATATTTTTTGTATATCGCCTGGATCTGTGATCAGCTGCATTATTCCACGCGTAATCGGGTAATTTTTTCCTGCACCATATTTTTCACACGCTCATCCTGATTCTCGCCAATCATAGAGCCAAGGTATTCCTCATACGTATTTATCGCTTTTTGTTTCTCTCCCTGCTTTTCAAGTACTCTTGCCATTCCAAGATACCCTTCATCCTTATACCCTTCAATTTCCTTTAATTCGGCGTATGCAGCGGTAGCCTTAGCATAATTTTTGGCGGCCTCGTATGATTGTGCAATCCCGTAGGTAAGCAAAGCATATTGAGGATTTTCGGTTTTCACATTTTGTCTGACTTTCTGGTAGAGTTGAGAAGCTTTTGCGTATTTTCCGTCTTTCATGGCAATATGTCCGAGTTCTGTCCCCGCCCAAAATGCTGATGGAGTTCCGGAAAATTCGTCAACAACATGTTGTAAACCTTTGGCTTTTGCGTCTCCTTCCGCTTCCATGGATATGGCAAGGCTGGAAGCTCCGCCTTCAAGACGTTTTTCTTGATAACTCATATAAAGTGATATCGTCACCACAAGAACAACGATGATAATTGCACTGATTTTAAGAATTGTTTTATTTTCTCGCAAAAAACTGACAAACCCGGCAGGAAGATTCAGTTGATCCAAAATCCCGCTTGGTTCAACAAATGCCTCTTCAGAAGCTTGACTTAAATTGAAATTTGATTGCTCACTCATGTTTTTCTCCTGCCAGGTTGCTCTTTCGTATGGTTTGGGGTAATTTTCAAAATCAAATCAATTTACTCTATACAGCTATCTATGTCTATTCCAGAAATGGACTTATAACAGCTTTACCCTATTCTTTTTCAACCCTGGAATTTTTACTATGCATTTTGCCACAGGCCAGGAGCTTTATTCTGTCTCAAGTCTCACAAAAGAGCTGAAAAACATGGTTGAAAACGAATTCCGTTTTATCCAGGTACAGGGTGAAATTTCGAACATGAGACGTCCCTATTCCGGACACGCCTACTTCACCCTGAAAGACCAGCATGCCCAGCTGAAATCCGTTCTTTTTAAAGGCAGTACCCGGTATCTTGAAAAGCCTGTTGCTGATGGGCAGTTGGTGATATGCCATGGCAGAATTTCCATATATGAACCCCGCGGCGATTACCAGTTAATTGTAGACAGTGTTGATTTTAAAGGAGCGGGTACACTGCAGCAACGTTTTGAAAAGCTGAAAATGGAGCTTGCTGCAGAAGGATTATTTGATGCACAAAGAAAAAAAGAAATAATCCCTTTTCCTGCAGAAATTGTTTTAGTTACTTCCCCTGGTGGTGCTGCTGTCCATGATTTTTTAAAGATATGGAGAGCAAAAAAATACCCGATAAACATAAAGATTTTTCCTGTCCGTGTCCAGGGAGACAGCGCTGCTGGTGAGATAATCCACGCACTCACCACAATCAACCGTGAACTTCCTCAGACGGATGTCATTGTACTTGCCAGAGGTGGCGGTTCTCTTGAAGATTTACAACCATTTAACGAAGAAATTCTGGCTCGGGCAATTGTCAGATCTAAACTTCCCATACTCTCTGCTGTTGGTCATGAAGTGGATTTTACAATAAGCGATTTTTGCGCTGATGTTCGTGCTGCCACGCCCACTGCTGCAGCTGAGATTCTGGTGGCAGATGCGACTTTTCTCTGCAAGAGAATAAAACAAATACAAAGCCATTTGATTAAGGAGATATCAAGTACCATTGCCGACTTTCAGTATATTGTTGACCAAAATCGCCGGCTCCTTGGGGATATGGAGTTATTCTTTACTAATGCAACATTACGACTTGATCACCTGAGCCTTTCATTGCAAAATATTCTCATTACAAGACTTGCCGGTTATCAAGGGCAGTGTGATATCCTGTCTAACAGATTGCTAAACAATTCACCGGTTGCAAGACTTGCCATGCAGGAACAACGGCTCACCTTTACTGCTGAAAGATTGTCGCTCTTATTTTTCAAAATACTACATGATAAAGAGGCCGAATTCAGCAAACAGGCAGGATTGCTTGATGCCGTCAGTCCATTGGCTACACTATCCAGAGGCTATGGCATCGGAAGTAAAATCGACAGAAAAACCCGGAAGAAGATCCTTCTCAGGGAGAGTAATCAGGTGCGAGAAGGTGATCTTGTTGAACTACGCCTCTATAAAGGAAAAATTCTCTGCGATGTTGTGGAGCCACATCTTATCAAATAATTATCAGGTTTGGGCTGGTGATTGTGCCATTTTTTCTATCAGATACCCTGCAGTATCCGGATTTTTCCCAAAATGAAGATGTACATAACTGCCAAGAACATTCTTCTGCATATATCCTTCTTTTGCATTACTGTTTAGCAGATAACAGGTTGAGCCTGATTCAGAACCGGGCACAATTTCTGAATAATGAAATTCATGGCCATATAATTTTTGCCCTTTTTTACCCAGACAACATTCTTTTTCAAGCACTACTTCTCTGTATCCCAAGCGTGAAAGGCGTGGTCTCATGCGAACATTAAGGGGAAATATTTCGCTCATTGTATGACTGCTTCCTTCAAGATCCGTCAGTGTCTGACAAAGATACATAAAGCCACCGCATTCACCGTAAATAACCCCATCATTATCTGCAAATGCATACAATTCACGGAGTATTGACTGGTTGCCGGAAAGCTTTTCACCATGCAGTTCAGGGTAGCCTCCACCCAAATAAATTCCCCGGCAACCTTCTGGCAGATGTTCGTCGTGTAACGGGCTGAAAAAACAAAGCTCGGCACCATAATTAATAAGGATATCAAAGTTATC
>Ga0256826_1002209_pt1 | contig 11938 bp, 12 predicted proteins | sample CV79metaG_FD_185975 | JGI IMG/M metagenome (GOLD analysis project Ga0256826, IMG submission 185975) | Hydrothermal vent microbial communities from East Pacific Rise, Pacific Ocean - CV79 | ecosystem: Environmental > Aquatic > Marine > Hydrothermal vents | place: Pacific Ocean: East Pacific Rise... | reverse complement strand
CATAAACCGTTCAATAAAAAACTTATTATGAAGAGAATTTATACTTCTTGTAAGAATAATCCATATTTTTTAGGTAATACTGTTGATATTTCTTGAAGTTTGCTTAATATTATGTGAAAATGACCTAGACAAAGCGATAGAAGTATTACAAAAGGCTGTAGAAATAAACCCTAAAGATTCTAAGGCTTACTATGCACTGGGGGCTGTATATACTGATAAAAAAGAGTATGATAATGCGATAGAGGTATTGCAGAAGGAAGTAGAGATAAATCCTAAAAATGATGAAGCTTATATTAATATGGGGAATGCTTATTTTCTTAAAGGAGAGTATGACAAAGCTATAGATGTATGTCAGAAGGCAATAGATATAAATCCTAAAAGATACGATCCTTATGCCTTTATGGGAGCTTCTTATCTTAGTAAGGGAGAGGATATTAAAGCAATAGAAATGTATGAAAAGTTAGTAGAAATAGAGCCTACAAAATCTAATATTTATAAGTTAATGGGTGATATTTATTTATGAATAGAGAAACCGAATAAAGCTATAGAGGTTTATATTAAAGCTTTGAATCTTAATTCAAATAGAATAGAAACATATATAAATCTTTTTATACTTCAACTAATCCAAAACAAACCATTTGACCAAAAACTGGAAAAAAAATATATTGAACTCTTCCAAAATAAAAAAGAATTTTTTATCTACTATGAAATGCTAAAAATCCTCCAAGATATAACCCACAATAAAAAGGTCAACCTAGAACAGTGGAAGCAGAAGTATCGTGGTGTTGAGATGGGTTGGGATTTTGATATATTGGATGAGTGGATTGATGGGTTTGATGGGTTTGATGGGTTTGATGAGGGGGAGGTTAAAGAGAGGTTGCGTGAGGCGATTGGAGTTTTTAAGGGGCATCGGTAGATTCTGTCAGCTTTCTTGAAGACGGAATCTACGCGACTTCGTCGCTTAAAATACAAGATATTTATTTTTATACTGCTATAATAATAAATAAGTCTATTTAGAAGATACTTATTTATTTTTATAAAGGTAAAATGATGATAGGAAGAGAAAAAGAGCAGAAGGTTTTAACCGAAGCCTTAAATTCTAATCGAGCAGAGATGATTGCTGTTTATGGTCGTCGTAGGATTGGTAAAACTTATCTGATAGAGCAGTTTTATAACCAAAAGTCAGTAAATATGGTCTCTTTAATTGGTCAAGCCAATGCCAATATGTCTACTCAACTTGGTAATGCCAAAAATAGACTAATAGAGCAAAAAGGGATAGATGTTCTAGGGGCTAGGAGTTGGTCAGATATATTCTATGCTATTAAAAACTATCATGACCCAAAACAGCACTTTGTACTCTTTATAGATGAACTCCCTTGGATAGCCACTGCCAAATCAGGTTTTATTGGGGCATTGTCTTATATTTGGAATGCCTATTTTGAGAAGTTTTCTAATGTTACTTTTGTTTTATGTGGTTCGGCAGCCTCTTGGATGGTTAGAAAAGTGGTTCAAGAAAAAGGTGGACTTCATCAGAGAATTACACGACAGATACCTCTTTTTCCTTTTACCTTAAAAGAGAGCGAAGCATATCTAACAGAGCAGGGGTTTATCTATCTTTCACGTAAAGAGATAGTTGACCTCTATATTATTTTTGGAGGGGTGGCTCAATATTTGCGTTTTCTTAATCCTCAAAAATCAATTAGTGAAAATATTAATCAACTCTGTTTTAGTGTTGGAGGAGAGCTTCAACGAGAGTTTAGTTCTCTCTTTTTAGCACTTTTTGGAAAAAAAGGGGTACATCAACCTTTGGTTCAATATATGGGAAAGAGAAAACAGAAGCTTTATGATGCTGGTAGTTTATCTAAAAAGTTCAATGTTAAAATAGAGAAGATTTATCAAACATTAGATGAGTTAGAGATGGCAGGGTTTGTAAGTAGACAAAATAAGTATGGTCAAAAAAAGAGAGACACACGCTATCTTTTAACCGATTTTTTTTCAAAGTTTCATCTTAAATGGATGGAGGGGGTTTCTCAAAATGAACTAATACAAAACCCAAACTATTGGCAATATATTAGCTACTCTCAAAACTGGATTAGTTGGGCTGGAAACTCATTTGAATCGGTATGTCATAGACATATATTAGAGATAAAAAGAGCATTAGGAATTTCAGGAGTCTATACACAAACTTTTTATTGGGAGCAGAAAGGAGAGCAAAATAAAGAGGGTTCACAGATAGATATGCTTATCAAACGAGCTGATAAAACGGTAATGATTGTAGAGATAAAGTACTATAATCAACCTTTTAGTATCTCTAAAAGTTATGCTCAAAATCTTCATCATAAGATAGAATCTTTTAGAGCCTCTGACAAAGAACACAACTCATTAATGTTGGTGCTGTTAACAACTTATGGATTAAAGAGAAATCAATATTCTAATATTGTGAGTAGCGAGATAGATATGGAGAGTCTGTTTTTATGATAAATTGTGGTTGATATAGCCAAAAATAATGATAACTTTTCAATATTTGTAGATTCTATTTTAAAAAAAGCTGACGGAATCTACTGTTTAAATAGCCAAGCTTGTTACTCCATTGGCATAATCTCCTAGCTCGTAAATTTCTTTATAGCGAGGCTGAAGCCGTCGATTCCGTATATGCGAGTTGTGTCTTTGGAATTGGCTACAACTTAAATCCGTGCAATCTCTTTCAAAATTCTTACGGCTGAACGGTCGATGACCATTTTGGCAAGGGGGACATTTCCGTTGTCTTTGAAGATGGAAAAGAAGGTTAAATTTCCTGTAATTTCGTCTGCTTCTATGCTTTTTATTAAAAATACATGTCCATCGGTTGTTCGTGCTTCAAGCATATTGGTTGCTGAAAATCCAATATCAAGTGATGATTCAGAAATTTCCATAAAGGCATCGTTAAAAATACTTGCTGAATAAGCAATATCACTGTTTGTCCCCTCTTCATCTAAATAGAGTGTCTCACCACCTTTATTTAAAATTGCTGAACCTAGGTAACCTTTTACCCCTTTTAACTTTTTCATCTGTTCTGTAAAGTCTAACATTATTTTTCCTTTGTTATTTATTTTGAATTTCAATCATTAAATCATTAAATCTACGACCATTTAGTATTGACATGAGCTCTTTTTGGGATTCTTCAACACCTTCATTTGCCTCAATGTCTAAAAGCTTTTTATATAAAGGTTCAATAATTTCTCTTGCTTTTTTATTCATTGCTTTACGTGTTGATACATAATTTCTTAAACTTCCATTTGGATTTACAGTTGGTCTTACATAGGCAAAAACCCAATAGAATGAGCCATCTTTTGTCATATTTTTAACAAAAGCATGTACTTCATTTCCTTTTTTTAATTCATCCCAAAGATATTTAAACACAATTTTCGGCATATCTGGATGTCTTAATATTGAATGAGGGGCATGTGTTAACTCTTTTTTATTGTATCCTGATAGTTTATAAAAGATTGGATTTGCATATTCAATATCGCCATCTTTATCTGCTTTTGATACAACAATATCTACAGGTTTAACTTCAATTTCATTATTATTTGGAGTTACTCTTTTCATCTACGTTATCCTTCTTACATTTTTGTACTACTAGTTTAGTCAAGTATTGTAACGTAAATATATTAAATTATAATATATAATAATAATTTATTTTTATTTTGTTTCATTAAATAATAATTATATATAGAAAGTTATGCTAAAATAAAATTGAATGAAGCTAGAAAGAAAGGATACAAATAAAATGAGTAAAAGTAAAGAAGAGTCTATTAATATAATTAATAAAGAATTTCATGGTCTTAAAGATAAAAAAGATACTAAATCCCTATTTTTAGCACTAGAAACAAGTATTAAAGATATAAACAGTTCAGAATTTTCTTTAGTTTGGTTCATTGATAATAGTAAAAAAAAGATAAATACATTTTTTAATAATAGAAGCATGACTCTCCTTTTAGAAAAAAGTATTTTAGAACAAGTATTTGTTTCAAAAAAGGCTTTTTTTGATAATTATGTTGTAAGTCATCAAAAGTATAATCAAAAAATAGATAATATCTTAAATATTAAAATTAAATCAATGATGGTTGTTCCTATTATAGATAAAATAAAAGGAGAGGTGGTTGCCTGTATTGCTTCTTTTAATAGTGTAAATAATCATAAAGGAGATTTTAGACGTTATGATATTCGTTCCTTAGGCTTATTAGAACCCTATGTTTTTGATTTACTTAAATTACTAAATAGCAGCAATATGGAAACCAAAATTGAAAATAAAGATAAAATTAAAAGAGAAATTCAACCTTTGAAAAAAAAGAGTCTTCCTAGAGTTACAAGAAAAACAAAATTAGAATTAGAAGAAGAGATAAAAAGACAAAAAGAAAAAATTATTCTTTTAGAGAAGGAGCTTATCTTAAACAAGGAACTTTTAGAGAGGAAAGAGAGAGAGAATCAAGAGTATATTACCAGTATTGTTGAAGAAGAAGAGGTAATTTTAAATTCTGATATTTATGCTGTTTTAGAATTTTTAACCAATGAGGTAAGCTACTTAGCCAATGAAGAGCATAAGATTCATCTTTTTTTAGAAATTATTAAAAACTCTCTACACAATAAAGAGCAGTTACATTTTTTGAATATGGAATTAGAAAAAACAGAATTCATAGAAAATATAGCGACCAAACTGTACAAACGTGAAAAAATGCCTATTGTATTGAACTCATTCAATATACATCAACTCATTAATGATGTTGTTCTTTTATATAGCAGAATATTTTCTGATAAAGATATTACATTAAATATATTTTTAACACCTGTTGTTCCTGATTTTTTAGATTCGGATAAATATAAAATTAAAAGCATTATTGTTCATTTACTTAATAGCATGTGTAACTTTACAAACAAAGGTGGTGCTATAGAGATAAATTTAGATTTTTCAAATGTAGCAGAGGTTTTAACCATTGATATAAAAGCCATTAAACCTCATAAAATAAAAGAGATTAAAAAGTTTTTTAAGCAAGAGGAGATTAACAACAGTTTAACATCATCACATAAGGGTTTAGGTTTAAGTGTTAGTAGCAACTTGATTAATATTCTTGGAGGAAAATTAAAACTTTCTACTCTAGGGGAAAATGAACATATTTTTACTGTTTTATTACCTATGAAAAAGAGTAAAAATGCAAAAAACAGAATTTTTTTTGATACTCCAACCATAAAAGTTGCTATTTTAATGAGTGAAGATAATAGAGACTATTTCTCCTTACAAAATTTAGTACGATATTTAATATCTATGGGTATTGATGAAAAATTCATAGTAACCTTTAATAGTTATAAAAAAATGAGTAATATGAATTTTTCACATCTATTTTGTTTTGAAAATATGTTCTCTTCAGAATTTAAATTTCAAAACTTTTCGTCAGTAACTGTTTTAAAATATTCTCAAAATAGTTTAAAGATAAAACGTAATCAAAAACATACTATTTATGAACTCTATATAAATAGCTATTATGGCTTAGAACTTCAAAAAATTCTTTTTCCAGATATGCCAACTGTAGAACTTAATAAAAATACACTGTTAGTAGAAGACTCTTTTTTAAGCAAGTTTTCCAATGTGGTTAAGAAGTTGAAGATTATGTAATCAAAGAGGGAAGAGGAATTTACATAAACCTCTTTGTCTTAGAAGTCGCCACAGCCTCTAACGGATTTTCAGGAAAGTAATGTTTCTTATACTTCCCTCTAAGCTCTTTCCTAACATCTGTGTAACTGTTTTCCCAAAAACTCTCCAAATCTTGCGTAACTTGAACAGCTCTACGAGCAGGAGAGAGCAGATGAATTAAGAGTTTTATTTTTCCATTGAGTAGAGTTGGCGTAGTTTTTGTTCCAAATATCTCTTGCAGTCGTACAGCCAAAATAGGTTGAGCAGGGTTACTGTAGTCAATGGCAATGTTTGAGCCACTAGCTACTTTTAGTTTTTTTGGTGCTAATTTTTCTAATTTTTGATTCTCTTCATAACTTAAATAGCCAAGTAAAATAGTGTAAAGATTCAATCGTTTACACTCTTTTAAACTCGAAATACCCTCCAAGTAAGGAGCTAACCACTTTTCCATATTTTCGACTAAATATTCATCTGGAAAATTGGGAAAATCTATTTTATTATGATTCAGAAAATTAACTCTCTCTTTAAGAGATTCAGCCTCTTTACTCCAATTAAAACCCCTAATCCCAGTTCCTCCAACTCCTCAATCAAAACAGCCATTACGTCAGAATTATTATAGCTCTTTAACTGTTGCTCTTTCAAAATAATCTTTCCCACTCGTTCAACTCTTTTAACCTCTACACGTTCTTGCTCATCATTCCAAACCACAGTCTCATAAGTTTCGATGAGGTCACTTAAATACTCCTCTATATGGTTTCGATTTAACTCTATAGCCTTATAAATAGTTGCATTCATACTTTTGGTATCAACATCACAAATAACCAAAAAACGAGAAGTAAAAAGCTCATCTTGCTTATGCAAAATTGTCCCTTTCCCATTTGCAAGTAAGTATGTGTCCCCCTTAGCATGGCGAAGTTGAGCGATTCTATCAGGATAGGCAAAAGCAAGGAGTAGACCTACAAATTCAAGGTTTACTTTACGCTGTGTTCTTGCTTCAATCCGTTTGGCATTGGCAAGAAGGTAATGACACTGTTTCACATTGATTACGTTGCTCTGAACAGACCTCTTTTCTGCCACATCATGCAGAATAACTAAACGCTCTTTCATATCCGAAAGCCCCAAACTATTTTTGTAGATGTCCTTTTCGGTAATCAAAACAGCTAAAAGCGAAGCTTCATAACTAAGATTTAGCTCTTTTGCTTTTATCATCATATGGGCAAGTCGTGGGTGAAGTCCAAAACGGTTCATTGCCTCTCCATGTTTGGTAATGCTTCCTTTTTTCTCAACTGCTCCAAGGTTTTGTAAAAGTTTTTTGGCATGGGTAATGGCAGAGGGGGGAGGGGTGTCTATCCATGCAAAACTCTCAATGCTTTCGTTGCCCCAAAGTGTCACGTCTAGCACTAGTTGTGTAAGGTCAGCCAAAAGAATTTCAGGAACATCATGTGGAAGTAAAATTTTTGACTTATGCCAAAGATGATACGCCTCTCCTGCACTTAATCGTCCAGCTCTTCCTGCCCTTTGGGTGGCTGAATCTTGAGAGATAAAGCGTCGCTCTAGCTTGTTCATGCCTGAGAGTGGATTAAACACAGAAACATTTTGCACCCCTGAGTCGACCACAATTTTAATCCCTTCAATGGTCAAAGAAGTTTGGGCAATATTGGTGCTAAGTACCACTTTTCTTTTCCCTTTGGGTGGGGCTTTTATGGCTCTGTCTTGTGCCTCTTTGCTTAAGTTTCCATAGAGAGGTACAAGCAGCAAATTGGGAACTTTAGATTCAAACAGAAGCCTTTCAACTGTTTTGATTTCACGCACACCAGAGAGAAAAACCAAGATATTCCCTTCTTTAGTCTCTAGCAGTTTAAGCAGTCGCCTGTGAATATAAAAAGGTAACTCTTTTTTTGTCGGTTGTGGGGTGTTGGCATCCAGATAAAATCTCTTCACAGGAAAGCTTCGACCCTCACTTTTTATAATGGGTGCATCGCCAAGTAGCGTAGAAATCGCCGAGGTATTCAGCGTAGCCGACATAATCAAAAGCTTCAAATCTTCACGCAAAATAGACTGAACTTCCAAGCTCAAAGCCAACGACAAATCGGCATGAAGCGAACGCTCATGAAACTCATCAAATATCACCAAAGCCACCCCTTCCAAAGAGGGGTCATGTTGCAGTTTTCGCGTCAAAATCCCCTCGGTAACAATAAGTATTTTGGTCTTTTTACTCTGCACCGATTCCATCTTAATCTGATACCCAACACGCTCCCCAACCTTTTCGCCCAACAGTTCAGCCATACGAGAAGCTGAAGCCCGAACAGCCAAACGCCGAGGCTCTAACATAATAATCTGCTTCCCCTCCAACCAAGGTTTAAAGGTAAAGCCGTGGTTTTCCCTGCTCCTGGTGGGGCTTGTAGGATGAGTTGGTTATGGGTTTTTAGGGTTGCTTTTATGGTTGGGATGGTTTGGGTTATTGGTAGGGTTTTCATTGGGGGTATTGTAGTGGTTTTTTGTTGAATTTGTTTACTCTTAGTTAATATTTAAAGATTATACTTTCATAAATAAGATACATTATTTTAAAGTTAATGTTTGTTTAGTTTATTTTATAACTATGAACATAAATTTTAAAGAATATTTACCTTTTGATTGTATTTCCCCTAACCTTTTAATTGAGGAACGTAAAGTAGACTATATAGAGGATGGAGATAATTTTTATATGGGTGGCACAGGATTTTTTTGTCAGTTTCCTGATTATGATGATATTTTTTATGTGACAGTAAGACATTGTTTAATTAATCCACATGAAAATAAAATTACTTTAAAAAAGATTAAAATAGCATATCAAGCAATTAAAGAAGAATAAATAGTGAAAATAAAGTTCTTATCTTTTCTGAGTATTTTCCAACACGTGAAGAGGAAGGGATTTATCTAGATGATGATATAGTTATATTGGTTGTTGATCCTTTTATAGATAAAGATAAAAAAGAAATTTTAAAAAAAACGTTCAATTAAATTAGTACATCAAGATGATATTGATAATATATGTAATAATTCTATTAAAAGCAAAAAAGATATTGTGACAATAGGCTTTCCTAAACAATATAATACTATCGAATATGAATGTGATGAAGAAACTTATCTCTCTCGTGCTAAAGAAGCAAAAGTAGAATCAAGAGGTTTTTATGGAAAATTAGTAGAGGATAGTACACAAAATAATAGATACATTTTTAAAAATCCAAGTTGGAAAGAAGACTATAATGGCTTTAGTGGTTCACCTGTGTTTGGATTATATGAAGATGAGTTATTAAGAACTAAAGAAGTAGTAGTTATAGGAGTTATTGTAACAATAGGTAAAAAACCAACATCATTTGAACTTCTTGCAAAATTAAAAAAAATAAAATGGACAAGTGACTTTAAATCTTTAACTTTTAGGGATTACAATTATCATTTTAATGAGTTTTACAAGAAATTTATTGTTAAGTTTGTATCTATCAATGTAGCTACAGATTTGATATTTGGATATTTATATTTGAAACATTTAGAAACTTCTGTAAATGAGATGAAGATGATACAAGAGGGGAAACTACAAGCAATCAATGCAAAAGATTTACTTGATGAGTTGTAATATTGTTGTTGTTCCTCAAAGTGATGGGGAGTTGAAAGATATACTTTCTTTGATTTAGTTTTGTGTTGCGATAGCAATCACACCCTACGAAATTTAAAATAATCATTCAAAAATAGATAATTATATGCTATTATATAGATTAAATATCTAAAAAGGAATAATTATGATTGAGTTTATGTCTGCCTATGATATTATGAAAAAATTTGTAGTGATGATTGAAAAGGAGCGAATTAGAAAAGATATGACACAAAAAGAGTTGTATCAAGCCTCTGGAATCTCGGCAAGTGCTTACCGTGCCTTTATGGATACAAAAAATACAAAATTTGAAAATATAGTAAATCTCTTGTTTACATTGGGTTTGAGTTCAAAACTTGAAGCGTTAATCAGCGTGGAAAAGTTTGTCTCATTAGAAGAGATTCGAGATGAGAAAAAGAAAAAGGTCAAACAAAGAGTGAGAAAGGCTAAAAATGGGTGAGATTGATGCTTATATTTATGGCGATAAGATAGGAACACTTGTGGAGCATGAGGGGAGTATCTATTTTGAGTATGATAACAGATTCTTAGCCCAAGGGGTTGAGATTTCACCCATAAAACTTCCTCTCTTTAAAGGGGTCAAAACAAATCAAGAGCATAAATCACTATATCAAGGGATGGCAGGTGTCTTTTTTGACTCTTTGCCTGATAAACATGGTATGGCATTTATTGATAGATATTTTGAGAGACAAGGGTTGAAAACTCATGAGATTACACTGTTGCATAAGTTGGCATTTATTGGTGACAGAGGTATGGGAGCAATTGAGTATCGACCCAAAGAGCATGATGAGACGATTTTGAAAGCAGAAGTGATTAACGCCAAAGATGCTTATGAAGAGATGAAAAATAGTATCGAAGATAAGCACTCTTCTATCGAAGATTTGATGAATATTTTGGACAGTGTCTCTCCTGTAGGTGGGGGCAGACCAAAAATGCTTGTACAGTACAACAGAAAAGAGAAAAAGATTAACAGTAAAAAGCTAGAACAAGGGTCAAAAAGAGCCATTATTAAATTTGATGAGGTCTATGAAGGAGTTGGGAGTATTGGGCTTACAAAACTTGAATATATTATGATGAGCATGGCAAAAGAGGCAGGAGTCAATACAGCACATTTTGAACTTATCGAAGAGAACAACGCTCATCATCTGCTTGTAGAGCGATTTGATAGAGGTAAAAATGATGAAAAGATTCATATGTGTACAGCATCAGGATTGATGCACATTGATATATCTATTGCACAAGTTACGACCTATGAACACCTTATGCTGTTGACAAAAAATATCACTAAAAATCAAAAAGATGTGGAAGAGATGTTTAGACGAATGGTTTTTAATATTTTGTCCTTTAACTTTGATGACCATACAAAAAATTTTGCTTTTTTAATGGATAGAGATGGCAGATGGAGACTCTCTCCTGCTTATGATATTACCTACTCAAAAGGTTTAGCAAAAAGGCACATCACCACCATTGGTGGTAAATCTCTTGATATAACAAGAGAAGATATTTTGAAAATTGCAAAAAACTATTTGATTAAACCTATTGTTGTAGATAAAATCATTGATGATTGTGTTGATGTTATTAAAACTTTTGAGCAACGGGCTAAACTGTTAGGGCTTGAAGATGAGGATATTGAAGAGTGTAAACGTGATATTGATGGTCAAATTGGGCTTTTAGCTCTTTAGTGGGAGCATATGTTCTCTTTTTCCCCATTTGCTTTTATGGTGCGTTAGAAAACAGCACCATACTTTTTCATAACAAAAAAATGATACGATTAAAATCCTAATCATAACACTTTTTTGTTATGATTAATCATCGCCTTGACCAAGACCGATGCTGTAACAGCTTCTAGGCATTTGAAAGATATGCTTACTAAAGGAATTATTAGGGAGATAGAGGGGTACAGTGGTCGGAGTAGTCGTTATGAGTTGGATAATAAGTAGATAGAGTTTTTAAACTCTATCGAATAATAAATAACTTCTTAACAGCCCACCATAAACCATGACCTACATATCCAATTGGTCCATAGATGGTTTTCTCTTTTAAGTTAACGGAAATCGGAGACATATCAACAGATCCTTGTGTGCTTTTTAGATGTCTCTCTATTCTGTCTATTTCTGTTTGAACACGGTTTATCTCTCGTTCTATTCGTAAAATATCTTCTATTTTTGTAGTTTTATTGAGCAGATTTTTTATTTTTTCTCTAAACAGCTTTAAATTTTTAAGTCTCGCTTCATTATTTATTAAACTGTCTGTTACATCTTGCTTGTTAATAGATTGATGGGTTTTCTCTCCTAGATTTGCAATTGCCTCTAAACTTTCTAATAGCTTCTTAGAGGGAACTTTTACAGTTGCATAGTAGTGTCCATCTTCTGAAAAGTTTGAATTTTCAATATACCCATTAACATTTTTAACAAAAGAACTTAACTCTTTTTCAGCTTTTTCCATTTTGTCAACATCGACACTAATAGTAGCAGAGGTAGCTATTTTTCTTGGGGTCATTACGCTATAAGGTGTTGTGGGTGCAGTTCTCGAATCTTGATAAATCGTTGCTTGTGGTTCACTGTATGATTGATTTTTTGAACCACAAGCTATAAATAGAAGAGATAATAATGTTAGTAATAATA
>Ga0256826_1002208_pt1 | contig 11938 bp, 7 predicted proteins | sample CV79metaG_FD_185975 | JGI IMG/M metagenome (GOLD analysis project Ga0256826, IMG submission 185975) | Hydrothermal vent microbial communities from East Pacific Rise, Pacific Ocean - CV79 | ecosystem: Environmental > Aquatic > Marine > Hydrothermal vents | place: Pacific Ocean: East Pacific Rise... | reverse complement strand
TGAAAATACTCTTTATTATGTAGCTCAAAATCTAGTTTTATTTTTTTTATAAGCTTATCTTGATTCTGATTTTGAGTGATTATAGCTTTTGTACCTACTAAAAATGTAAGCTGAAAAAGCATAAGGTTATATTTTTTAGAAATTATAAAGTAAACTAAAGGATTTAATTTATCTTTTAAAAGTGTCCTGATTTGAAAAGAAATTTCTTTATCAACTACATCTAACTCAATAACATAAATATCAAAATCTTGAATTTTATCAATAGTGCTTATGTCAAAAGATATAACTTCATCAAATGATTTTTGTATATTTAAAATATGTAGAGATGTACTTACTTTATCATATAAATGACAAATATTCAAAAGAACTTCCTAATGATAAATTTTTTATAATAAATTATAACATAAAAGTTCAAATAATTTATATAAATATTATTAAATCAATTATTAATTTGTGATATAATTCATTAAAATCTATAACTTTTAAACAAGGCTGACTAGCTTGGAAAATTCTAGTACGTACAATATAAAGCTAAAAAAACTTACTTATCTTTATCAAAATTTAGTTAATGCTGTTCTGGCTGCTCTTAGCATAGCAATATTTATGTATTTTACTATTAAAGATAATATTGAAAATATCAACTTATTAAATATATGGCTTGGAACTATTGTTTTTATAACAATACTTAGACTAATAAGCTATATGCTATATGATAAATCTAAAGTTAATGAACAAAACATATCACAACATTTTACTAAATTTTTTATATTGACATTTATATCTTCTATATTATGGACACTCATTCCTTTTTACTTTTTTCCAGACAATATAGCTTATCAAGTACTCATATTATTAATGCTAGGTGGATTAGCAACGGGGGCATCACTTAGCTTAGCTGCTGAGTTTAAACTATTTATTATGTTTCTTAGCATGAGTATGCTTCCTGTATTGTTTATTTTTTACACTAAAAATACTGAGCTAACAACTTTAGTTGCAATTGTTGGATTTTTATATACACTATTTTTACTAGCTATTGCTAAAAAAGTATCTAATAGTGTTACAGAAAACATTGTACTTGTGCATAATAATGAAGAGCTAATTAGTATGTTTAAGCATAAAGCTGAAGAAGCCAACAATGCAAATGAAGCAAAATCAAAATTTCTATCTGTTATGAGTCATGAGATTCGTACGCCACTAAATGCAATAATTGGTTTTGTTAAGATATTGAAAAATAGTGAAACAGATAAAACAAAACAAAATTATTTAGACACCATAGATAGTTCATCTTTTTTACTAATGAGTATTATAAATGATATATTGGATGTTACCAAAATAGAATCAGGAAATTTAACTATAGAACTAATTGAGTACGAACCATACAAAGAGCTAAACCAACTTTACACACTTTATGAAAAAACAGCTAAAGAAAAAAATATAAATCTTGTAAATTCTATCTCAAATGAGTTACCTAAGTATTTTAAAGGTGACATACTAAAACTAAAACAAATCATTTCAAATCTATTATCTAATGCTTTAAAATTTACACCAGATGGTAAAAATGTAGAACTTATTACATATTTTAATGAAGAAAATAAAACTTTATATGTTGAGATAAAAGATAATGGTATTGGTATAAAAAAAGAAAATATCCATAAAATAACACAAGAGTTTACTCAAGCAGATAACTCAACAGCTAGAAAATATGGTGGAACAGGGTTAGGACTATCTATCGTAACAAAACTATTAAAATTTCAAGATTCAAAATTAAATATAAAATCTCAATTAGGTGAAGGAAGTAGTTTTTACTTTGAATTACCAGTAGATGTAATGCTAAATATTGAAAAAAATACTCATGAAGATATAGAGTATAAATTTACAAATAAAAATATACTTGTTGCAGAAGACAACAAAACCAATCAAATGCTTATAGAGATTCTTTTAGATGAAATGGAAATAGATGTAAATATGGCTGAGGATGGTTTAGAAGCAGAAGAGATGTTTAAAGAGCAACCTTATGATTTAATACTTATGGATATAAATATGCCAAATAAAAATGGTACAGATGCCATGAGAGCAATAAAACAATTAAATAAAACCATACCTATCATAGCACTAACAGCTAACGCTGTTAGTGGTGATAAAGAAAAGTACTTAAATGAAGGTTTTGATAACTACTTAGCAAAACCTATAGATAATAATGAGTTAGCAAAGGTACTCTCAAAGTACCTAAAGTAAAACTATTCCCAGTCTAGTAGTCTTTGCTGACCTTCAAGTCCTCTTATGTGAGTAACATCTTGGCTAACTTCTATAACACCTTTGTACTCACCCTCATCATTACGAATTGCAAAGTAACGAATGTGAATAAACTTACCTTTAAAAGTAATCCAAAATTCTGCTTCATCACGACGACCAGCTTTAAACTCTCTTAAAATCATAAGCACTTGATCTACTGATTTTGGAGGGTGACAAAACTTAACCTCACGCCCAATAATTCCAGCAGAGCGAGGGAAAACTCTATCATCTCCACGGTTATAAAAAATTACAATATCATTTTCATCAACATAAGTAATATCAACAGGCATAAATTTTAAAAGCCAGTTTATTTGCTCTGGTAACATATGACCTTGTTCTAAGTCTATGCGACCTTCAAGTGAAAATGGTAACTTTCTTTTTTTAGTATCCATAGATGGGTGAACATATTCGTTCTCTACATGTGGAGGGTACTGAGTTGGAGCTTCATCAAACATCCAACCAATCTCTTCATCACCATCACGCATATCTTTCCAATCATCTTCATCTAACATCTCTAAAGCTCTTGGAAGAAGTCTTCCCTCTTCAACTTGCATAATATGCTCTAAATTTTGAAATAAGTTTTGTAAAACCATAGAAAGAGACTGAACCTCATTAGTATCTACGAGAGTTCTAGCTTGTTTAAAAATAGCACGAATATCATCATGAAATGCCCACATATTTTGACTTGGACTTGTCCAACCATATTTTTCTAAATATGGGAAAAGTTGATTTTCTTTTCTTGCAAAATGTTTTTCTGTTAAACATAGTCTTTCAAATTTTTCTTTAAACTCTTCATTATTTTCTTGTATATTTATAGAGTTAATGCTTGACATTAAGCCACGAATCAACATATTTTCTTCTAAATATACTTTTGCTGGATGACCATCTGGTAAATTATGCATTTTTTGCCTTAAAATTAATTATTTTATATTTTTGGATTATAGCTAGATAGTTTTTAAGTATGTTTGATATGAAACAAGATTATTTTTTTAACCTTACTCTTTGTGAATGAGTAATTGCAACAGCTATAGCATCTGTAATATCTAGTGGCTTTATCTCTTTTTTAATATTAAGTAATCTTTTTACCATGAAAGCAACTTGCTCTTTTGTAGCTTTTCCATTTCCAGTTAAAGCTTTTTTTACTTGAAGTGCTGTGTACTCATTAAACTGACCAAATTGTTGTAAAATCATCAACATTATTGCTCCACGAAATTGTGCTAGTTTAATCGTTGTTTTTGGATTATGTGCATAAAATATATCTTCCATTGCAACTTCATCTATCTCATGAGAATTAAAAATACCCTCAAAAGCCTCAACCATTTGTGGGATTTGAAATTGTAAGTCATCTGCTTTTATTTTAATAAGCCCAGCTTCAACAAGTGATATTTTTCCATTATTAAGAGATAATAGAGCATAACCCATATTTCTAGTCCCAGGATCTATTCCCAATATTGTCATTTTATTTTTTTCTTTTTACTCATTTAGAAAGTATATACAAACTTTATTAAAAAAACGACTTAATTAAAAAACAAGCAAAATAACTATAAACTATAATCATGTTTTATAAAATATATATCTTGTTACTCTTAGTGATGGCTACCCTCTACGCAGAGCCTATAACACCACTAGTTAATATAATAACAAATAACAACAAAGTAACACTTGGTAAAGAATTGTTTTTTGATACACTACTCTCTATAGATAATAGTATTTCATGTGCTAGTTGCCATGATTTGGCTAATGGTGGTGATGATGGGCATAGATTTGCTTTTGGAGTGAAGGGACAAGAGGGAGATATAAACTCACCAACTGTTTATAATGCTGTTTATAATTTTAGACAATTTTGGGATGGTCGTGCTAGAGATCTTGAGGAACAAGCTGTAGGTCCTGTTGAAAATCCGATTGAAATGGGACATAAATTTTCAAATCTTGTTAAAATTCTAAATAGAACTCCTTATAAACAAAAATTTGAAGAGATTTATGCCGATGGAATAACTAAGCAAAATATTGCAAACGCTATAGCAGAATTTGAAAAAACACTTATAACACTAAATGCACCTTTTGATAAATATTTAAAGGGTGATAAAAATGCAATAAATCAAGATGCTAAAGATGGTTACAATTTATTTAAACAAAAAGGTTGTATAGCTTGTCATCATGGCATAAATGTTGGTGGAAATCTATATAATAAATTTGGTGTTATGAAAATTATTGATTCTAAAAGACTTGGTAGATTTGAAGTAACAAAAAAACAAAGAGATAAATTATACTTTAAAGTTCCAACACTTAGAAATATTGAAAAAACTGCACCATATCTTCATGATGGACGCTACGATAAACTAGAAGATACTGTAAAGTTTATGGCTCGTTACCAACTTGGTCGCATTCTTAGTGAAAAAGAAATAAAAAATATTGTAAGTTTTTTAAAATCTCTTAGTGGAGAGATTCCTCAAAGTGCTAAAAGATAAGATATGAGTACAAGTATGAAGTTTGATAAAACAAATATCTTACTGTGGATATTTGTTTTTTTCATTATAGGGATATTTACATATATTTTTATCATGGATAAGCATTTAGAAAAATATACATCATTTCATGATTCTATATCAAAACTTGAAATTTTAAATAAAGAATTTGATAACTTTTTACTTAAAAAATCTAATTTTATAAACTATGACGATATAAATAAAAATATTAAAGAATTTGAAAAACATTTAAAAGCACTTAGTTCAAAAGATACTATAAATACTTTTGATAATTCATATACTAATTATTTAAAAAATATAAATGATAATTTTCATAAAAAAATAGAATATATTGAGTACTTCAAATCTACAAATTCCCAGTTAGTAGATTCTTTTCACTATATGTATGATTTAAATTATGCCTTAAATAAATCAAATAAAATTGATGAAAATAAAATAAAATTGATAAATAACATCTACTTAAATATAGTAAAATATTATATAAATGATACTATTGATGAAAATATTATTAAAAAAAATATTTTAAAACTAAAAAAGTATTTGGAACTAAATCAATCTTTAGAGATAGAAATATTTATAAATCATGCACAATTAAATCTAAACTATATAAGTCAATTTAAAGAGTTATCCAGTTTTAAAAAAGTTGATATTTTAGAAACAAATATTAATCAATTACACATATTTATGGATAATAATTATAAATATAAACATAATATTCAAGTAAAAATAGTTGATTTCTTATTTATAATTATGCTTTTTATACTTTTTACTTTTATAATAAGCTATAAAAAATCTTTAAAACTAAAAAGTGAGCTTATAGGTTTTAAAACAGCTATTGAAAATTCTTATAATTCTGTTGTAATGACAGATATAAATAGCAATATAGTATATGTAAATGATATTGCTCAAAAAGAAACTGGCTATTCAAGAGAAGAACTTTTAGGGCAAAATCCTAAAGTTTTAAAATCTGGTTTAAATGATGAAAAATTTTATATAGATATGCATAATAAACTAAATAATGGTGAAAAATGGGAAGGTGAGTTTATAAATAAGAGAAAAAATGGAACTCTCTACCATGAAAAAGCCTCAATCATGCCAATATTTAATGATGGAGAAATAGTTAATTTTTTAGCTATTAAACTAAATATTACTGATTATATTAAAGAAAAAGAAAAAGTTGAACACATGGCTTATCATGATTCTTTAACATCTTTAGCAAATCGTACAAATATAGAAAATTACTTAAAAAATCGCCTAAAAGTTGCTGCAAGACAAAAAACAAAAATTGCCCTTTTATTTATAGACTTAGATAGATTTAAAAATATAAATGATACTTTGGGTCATGATGTTGGTGATGAACTTCTTGTAAAAGTATCTAATCGTTTATCAAATACCATAAGAAGCTCTGATATGCTTTCTCGTTTTGGTGGTGATGAATTTGCTATTGTTATTGATAGCATAGATGATAACTATTCTCCTAGATATGTATGTGAAAAAATAATAAGCGTTTTTGAAGAACCTATACATACAAAACTTCATCAATTAAATATTACTCTTAGTATTGGGATATCTATTTTCCCAGATGATGCTAAAGATTCAAATGAACTTTTTAAATTTGCAGATATTGCTATGTATAAAGCTAAAGATGCTGGTAAAAATACATATAAATACTATCAAAAAGAGTTATCTATTGATGCTCACAATAGATTTGATATGGAACAAGCTTTAAAGTATGCCATGAGTAACAATGAGTTTCACATGGTTTATCAACCCCAATATGAACTGGTAAATAAATCTATAGTTGGTATTGAAGCTTTAGTTAGATGGAATAGTAAAACTTTAGGGATAATAACCCCCGATAAATTTATACCTGTTTGTGAAGATATAGGTTTTATATTGGAACTTGGTTTATTTATTTTTAAACAATCATGTATTGATTTTATAGTTTTTAAAAAGAATTCTTCAACCTTAAAAACTATAAGCATAAATATATCAGCTGTTCAACTCTACCAAGATAAATTTATAGAAAATATTATGAAAATAATTACTGAAGTTGGAATTAAAACAAATAATATAATTATAGAAATAACTGAAACACATATTATGAAAAATGTTATTCACTCAATGAATATACTACAAAAATTACAAAAACTTGGATTTAAAATTTCTATAGATGATTTTGGAACTGGTCACTCATCATTAAATTATCTTAAAAAATTTCCAATTTCTGAACTAAAAATAGATAAATCTTTTGTAGATAATTTACCTAACGATAATGATGACATATCCATTGTTAAAGCCATTTTAGCCCTATCTTCTAGTTTAGAATATACAAATGTTGCTGAGGGAATTGAAAGCTTAAAACAAGAAAACTTTTTACTTAAAAATAATTGTAAAATTGGTCAAGGTTATTACTTTTCAAAGCCATTAAATAAAAAAGATTTAATAAATTTCATATCTTAAATACTTATTCACATCATAGTTATTCACATTAATTTATCTATTTTTATAAAATGAAATGTTATTATTTCAAAATAAGGAATAGATGTGAATATAGGTAAAAAAATTTTAGAACTTCTAAAAGAAGAGATTACAGAACTCGAATACAATAGATATATAAAACATCTTGTTTATGATATTAAAAAATCTTCTGAAGATGAAGCTATTTTTTATACTCCCAATACTCTTGTTTCTAACTGGATTAAAAATAAATATAAAACTAAAATAGAACATCTTTTTGAGTTAAAAACAAATCATAAAGTAAATATTATTATAACTCTTAAAAATTCTATAGATAGAAGAAAAGTTAAAACAAAAGAAGTAAAAAAACAAACTATTCATTCTCTTTTAAATCCAAGTCATAGTTTTTCAAATTTTATGGTTGGTGGATCTAACCAGTTTGCTTATGCAGCAGTAAAATCAGTTAGTGAAAATGCAGGAAATGTTTACAATCCTCTTTTTATATATGGTGGTGTAGGTCTTGGAAAAACCCATCTCATGCAAGCTGCTGGTAATATTTTTCAAGATGATGGAAAAATAGTAATTTATACTACAGTTGAACAATTTTTAAATGATTTTACAAGAAGTATAAGAAATAATTCTATGGAGCGTTTTCGTGAAAAATATAGAAAATGTGATGTACTACTTATTGATGATATTCAATTTTTAAGTAATAAAGAGGGTATTCAAGAAGAATTTTTTCATACTTTTGAAGCTTTAAAAGGTGATGGAAAACAAATCATTTTTACAGCAGATAAACACCCTAAAAAAATTGCTGGTTTAGAAGAAAGACTTCAAAGTCGTTTTGAATGGGGTTTAGTTGCAGATATTCAACCACCTGAGCTTGAAACAAAAATAGCAATTATTAAAAATAAATGTGAGATAAATAAAGTAGTATTAAGTAACGATATTATTAACTATATAGCAACTGTAATAGAAAGTAATGTTCGTGAAATAGAGGGTATCCTTTCTAAGCTTCATGCATATTCACAACTTATGCATGTTGATATTGATTTAACTTTTACAAAAAATGTTTTAAAAGATCAAATTGAACAAAATAGAGCTGAACTTACACTTGATATTATTACAAAATATGTTAGTAAAGATTTAAATATTAAGCCTAGCGAAATTCGCTCAAAGGGCAGAAGTAAAAATCTTGTTTATGCAAGACGAATATCTATATATCTTTGTCGTGAATTAACACAAAATACTATGCCTCAACTTGCTCAATACTTTGGTATGAAAGATCATACAGCAATAAGCCATACACTTAAAAAAATAAATGAATTACTCCAAAATGATGCAGATTTTAAAGTAAAAATAGAAGAATTAACAAATAAAATTACATCTGCTTAAAAAAAAAGATATAATTCTGTATGTGAAGTGTTGTGAATAGTGTTGATATATTTCATCACATCTTAACAATACTTAAAATAGGGCTTTAAAGGTGATATTCACATATTCACTATGCCCTACTACTAATACTATAATTTTATATATATAAATAGGAATTCGTATGAAAATTACTATACAAAAATCTATATTAGAAAATATGCTACTTAGAACTCAAGCATTTTTAGAAAAAAAAGATACATCTCAAATAACATCTCATGTTTTTTTAAATATAAATAATTCAATTTTAACAATAAAAGCTACTGATTATGAAATAGGATTTTCTCAATCATCTTCTAATTTAAATATTATTGGAAATGGAAGTGTTACTGCAAATGGTAAAAAGTTTTTAGATATCATTAGAATATTAAAAGATGGTGAAATAAATTTAGAGTCTAAAAATAATATGCTTTATATTACTCAAGCTCATTCAAACTTTAAATTACCAACTTTTTCTCATGAAGAATTTCCAGATTTTCCATCTTATGAAGGTAAACCTCGTATATCTATAGATTCTCATTCTCTAATTGAATCATTAAAGAAAATAACACCTTGTATTGATAATAATAATCCAAAATTTGAATTAAATGGTGCTTTAATTGATATTAAAAAAGATAGTATCAATTTTGCATCAACTGATACAAGAAGATTAGCTGTTGTAAATATTTCTAATCAAACAAGTAATGAACTCTCTATAATACTTCCAAAAAAAGCAATTGTAGAGATTCAAAAACTTTTCTTTGATGATATTGAACTTTACTATGATGAAACAAATCTAATAATTCACTCTAGTGAATATACTTTTTTTACAAAACTTATAAATGGTAAATTTCCTGAATATTCAAGAATTATTCCTAAAGAAATTTCTAATAATTTAGTTTTACCTAAAGCTGTTATGATTGAAGCAATAAAACAAATTACAACTATTTCTACAGATGTAAAAATTACTTTTTTTCAAAATACAATAGGATTTGAATCTTTAAGTGATGATAATATTGAAGCAAAAACAGAAATAAATTTTAATACTAATTTTGAAGAACCATTTACAATAGCAATAAATTCAAAATATTTACTTGATTTTTTAAGTAGTATTAATTCTTCTGAATTTAGTATAGGCTTAAATGAAGGTAATTTACCATTTATATTAAGTGATGAAAATTATCGTACTGTAGTAATGCCAATCGTTATCTAAATTCTATTAAATTATTCCACATTTTTGTGGAGTAACTCTTTCTTTTTATATATCTATTTTCCTTATAAATCTTTCTTTTAGCAAAACTTAGATAAAATAACTCTAATTATGTCAAAAATGACAATGGAGAGAAATATGCAAGAAAATTATGGTGCTAGTAATATTAAAGTTCTTAAAGGACTTGAAGCTGTTAGAAAACGCCCAGGTATGTATATTGGAGATACAGGACATCGTGGTCTTCACCATTTAGTATATGAAGTTATTGATAACTCTATTGATGAAGCAATGGCAGGACATTGTGATACTATAAATGTAACTCTTACAAAAAATGGAACTTGTAAAGTAAGTGATAATGGTCGTGGTATTCCTACTGGAATGCATCCAACTGAAGGGATGAGTGCAGCAACTGTTGTTTTAACAGTACTTCATGCTGGTGGTAAGTTTGATAAAGACACTTACAAAGTTTCTGGTGGACTTCATGGTGTTGGTGTATCTGTTGTAAATGCTCTTTCAGCTGATTTAAAAATGACTATTCATAGAGAAAAAGAAGTTTTTGAACAAGATTTTAAATGTGGTATTCCTCAAGAAGTTTTAACTGTAGTTGGTAAAACTCGCAAAACTGGTACAACTATTGAATTTTCTCCAGATCCAAGTATATTTACTGAAACTGTAACTTTTGAGTATGAGTATCTTTCTAAAAGATTTAAAGAGTTAGCTTACTTAAATCCTTTTATCACCATTATATTTAAAGATGAAAGAACTGATACTGAAGAGATATATCACTTTGAGGGTGGTATTGCTCAGTATGTTTCTGATATGAATAAAAAAACATTAGTAGCTGATGTTTTTTCATTTTCTGCAAAAATAGAAGATATTGAATTTGATGTAGCACTAATGTACAATGATGGATATGAAGAGAAACTTTCATCTTTTGTAAACAATATTCGTACTCCAAATGGTGGTACTCATGAAGCAGGTTTCCGTGCAGGACTTACTCGTGTTATTTCAAATTATAACTCTAAAAATGGTGCAGCAAAAGAAAAAGATGTAAAAATTTCTGGTGATGATGTTCGTGAAGGTCTTATTGCTATTGTTTCATGTCGTGTTCCAGAGCCTCAGTTTGAGGGTCAAACAAAAGGAAAACTAGGTAATACTTATGTTCGTCCACTTGTTCAAAAACAAACTTATGAACTTCTTTCTAAATACTTTGAAGAAAATCCAATTCAAGCAAAAGCTGTTGTTTCTAAAGCATTAGCTGCTGCTCGTGGTCGCGAGGCTGCTAAAAAAGCTAGGGATTTAACTCGTAGAAAAGATAGTATGAGTGTTGGTACACTTCCTGGTAAACTTGCTGATTGTCAGTCTAAAGATGCAAGTATTTGTGAACTATATCTGGTGGAAGGGGATTCTGCTGGAGGTTCAGCAAAAATGGGTCGTGATAGAGTTTTTCAAGCAATTTTACCACTTAAAGGTAAGATTTTAAATGTTGAAAAAGCTCGTTTAGAGAAGATTTTAAAATCTGATGAGATTACTAATATGATTACTGCAATGGGTTGTGGAATTGGTGAAGAGTATAAAGAAGAAAAACTTCGTTATCATAAAATCATCATCATGACCGATGCGGATGTTGATGGAAGCCACATTCAGACACTTCTTCTTACTTTCTTCTTTAGACATTTCCGTGACGTAGTTGAAAAAGGTTACTTATACCTTGCTCAACCACCACTTTACCGTTATAAAAAAGGTAAAAAAGAGATTTATTTTAAAGATGATCGTGAGATGAATGACTATTTAATCGAAAATGGAATTGAGTCTTTAGATGTTGATGGAATTGGTCATAATGATTTAGTAAGTTATTTTAAAATGGTTGATCATTATCGTGGAAGTTTAGTTGCACTTGAACGTCGTTATGCTCTTGTTGACTTGATTCGTAATTTCATAGAAAATCCAGATCTAATTGGTCTTGATATTGCTAAAATGTATGAAGAAGTTGAAAAGTTCTTACTAAATAATGGAAATAATATTTTGACAAAAAGTATTACTGATGATTCTATTCACATCTTTGTACAAACAAAAGATG
>Ga0256826_1002207_pt1 | contig 11946 bp, 14 predicted proteins | sample CV79metaG_FD_185975 | JGI IMG/M metagenome (GOLD analysis project Ga0256826, IMG submission 185975) | Hydrothermal vent microbial communities from East Pacific Rise, Pacific Ocean - CV79 | ecosystem: Environmental > Aquatic > Marine > Hydrothermal vents | place: Pacific Ocean: East Pacific Rise... | reverse complement strand
GCCACACCAACATCTATTCCCACTTTTTTACCATTATGCTTTGGCTTTTTGAACTCTTTTTCATCATCAAATAATAGTGAAGCATAATATTGATTTGCCTCTTTTGAAACTGTAACTGTTTTTAGTTTTCCATCAAATTTTCTAAAACCTTTTATCTCTATCAATCCAATTTTGGCTAAAAATAGTTTTTGATTCTTAATTTGTGCTGTTGTTGTTTGATAAGATTGTCTTGAATGGTGTCTGTCTTTAAATTTTGGATAGCCTCTTTTTAGTTTAAAAAAGCCTTGATAGGCTTTGTCCATATTTTTGATTGATTGTTGTAATGCTGTGCTATCAACCTCTTTTAACCATTCAAAATTATTTTTTTTCATTTTTGGTAGCTCTTTTATTAAACTAAAACAGCTTATTGAGGTTTTATCTTTTTCATATACTTTGATTTTCTTATCTAGCATTTGATTATATACAAACCGAACTGAGCCAAATGTTTTTTCTAATATAGCTTTCTGTTCTTCATTTGGATATAGTCGAACTTTTACTATATTTAACACTTTTGCTCCTTCTGATTTGATGTTTAATATTATATCTAAAAACACTAAAACAAACAAAAAAGAATATTATTTTATTTGTAATTTACGCTTTCATCCACCACCTGAAGGAGGTGGTTTTTCGCTATTTTGTGATAATCTTAAGTTACATAATAGATAAACGATAACCAAGATTTATGGGATAAACAACAAATCATCTAAAAAATCAATTAAATATAGAGTATAATAACTTGATGACTTAATCCATAAATCAAGGAAAAATTATGATGAAAACCTATAGTAAACTACTATTAAGCTCTCTACTATTAAGCCCTCTTCTCTTTGCAGATGCCACTAAGAAAGTTGAACCAAAACCTGCTTTTCAAACCGTATGGCAAAAAATATATGGTGGAGAAGAGGATGATGTTGCACAAGGTATTGTCATGTTGGAAAATGGCGACAACGCTATTGTAGGAACATGCCGTTCTTTTAATGCCCAACGTTCGGATATTTGTGTCACACGTATTACAGCCGATGGTTCAACACGTTGGCGAAAGATGTTAGGAGGTAAAAAACAAGACCAAGGGGTAGCAATAACCCGTGCAAAAGATGGGAATCTACTGATTTTAGGTTCAGGTAAATCCTTTAACGAGAATGCCGATAAAGACCTCTATGTCGCAAAACTCTCACTTAATGGAGAGCTTTTATGGGAAAAATCTTTTGGTGGAGATAGAGATGAATATGCAGGTGGCATTGCAGGTATGGCAAACGGTGGTGTAATGATTGTTGGGGATACAGAATCTTTCTCTAAAAGAGGCTACAAAGATATTTATATTATTCTTTTAGATAAAGATGGTAATGAAATTTCAAAACGAACCATTGGTGGGAAACTGAATGATGAAGCAAAATCATTGACCCGAACGGCTGATGGAAACTTTATGATGGTCGGAGCCAGAGAAGTAAGCCGTTCAGGAGATTCAGACTTCTTTTTAATGAAACTTGACCAAAATGGTAAAAAAATCTGGGCAAAAACCCTAGGACAAAAGGAACATGATGTACTCAATGCCGTAACCCCTACCCCTGATGGAGGTATTGTTGCTACAGGTTCTACACGTTCTTACTATTCAGAACAGACCGATTTAGCAGTTATGTATTTTAATAAAAGTGGTAAACTTATTTGGTTCAAAATCTATGGATTCAAATACTATGATGAAGGAAATGCTGTAACCATGACCAAAGATGGGAATTACCTCGTAGCAGGAAAAACCAACTCAATGGGAAAAGGAGACTTTGACAACTATCTATTGGCTCTTGACTCTAAAGGAAAACTCATCTGGTCTAAGGTTTATGGAGAAAGAAACAAAGATATTGCACATGGAATTACACGAACAAGCGATGGTGCTGTTGTTATTGTTGGAGAGAGTGATAGTTACAAAAGACCTAAAGATTTTTATATGATAAAAGTAAAATAAAATTTACTTTTATCTTATGTTAAATCATGATATACTCTTATGTTATAAATCTAACAAAAAGGAATATCATGAGTGGTATAGTAACCCCAATTGATGAAATGACTTTAGCAGGGACAAAAGGAAAAATCACTATTTCAACCATAGCACAACCTTATGGACCAAAAAGTGAAAGTATAACCAGTATCGGAATTAGTTTAAAAGCGAATGCCGATGAACCTGAGTGGAAAGTACACATTCCAAAATCAAACATTGACCAAGTAATTGAAGCTTTACAAAAAGCCAAAGAAACACTTTAAAATAAAATTCAAGGAAAATAATAAATGAAGAAAATGATAACAACAATTGCATGTGGGATAATTTTAACCTTAGCAACAACGCAATCAGTAACAGCATCAGAACCAAAAGAAGAAAACAAAGTTACTATCGAAGATATGGAACTCAATCTTGCTAAATTAGCAAAAGAGATTGCAGAAGAGAAAGTAAAGCTTTATCAAAAAGAAGCACTTCTTAATGATATGAAACTTGCTCTTTTAAAAGAGAAACACTCTAAAAAATAGAAAGGTAGAGATAAAACTCTACCCCATCTAAAACACCCCTCTCTTATCTAAATACTTTTGTACAATCTTTTATAATCGCACCTGGTATAGTAGCAATGGTCATAAACTCTTCCATAGTTAACTGTGGATACATAAGTGCCAAGTAGTATTTAGGCTCCATGATTTTTGCCTCTCCATTCTCTATAAGAATTGGATAAGGTAACATTCCTGCATTATTAGTACCAATTCTTTTTGGGAATTTGGATGTTCTTTTTGCAAGTTTTACACCAATTAGCGTTGAACCATTTGCTAATTTTAATTGGAAAACTACTTTTTTCTTATTCTTTTTCTTTTTGAGCTTCTCTAATAAATCATCTCCACGAGCAACAACTTCCATATCTTTATAGAAAGGCATACCATCCATAAACTGATAATTTGGAAGTAGTGAATATTTTAATTTATCCATAGAGTTTCGTGCTTTTGGGAACTCTTTTACAAGTGTTGCTAAAATCTCTTTTGCTGTTGCTTCATCAAAATCATTCTGCAACATTGCTTTTCCTAAATAGAGAGGATTTGTAATACTAATCTGTTTATTTTTAGGATCAATTAAAAGTCTTAAGGTTCCTATAAAACCACAATTGGTTTTAGACGCCATTTTCTGTAATTTAGCATTTGTAAAGACAATAGAAATAAGCTTTTTCTTCTTATCTAATGGAACAGAAGCAAGCACCTCAAATCCTGCATTTTTTAATTTCTCAACAGCTGTGGGAACATCAATTAAATCAGCTCGTAAATATGCAGAAATTCTTCCTTTATCCACTTCGCCCACTTTAGTTGTAGAGTTAGAAAGTGATGCACCTTTTCCATCTTTACTATAACGTTCGGCAGAAGTCAAGTAGTTTGGTGGTACACGCTTTGAGAATTTAATAGAACGATCAGCTCTGTTCTCATCTACTAATTTTCCATTTATCTCTAATTGAATTGGCTTTGGTATATTTACTTTGGCTACAGTTGGAACTTTTGGTAAAATAATGTTAACACTCTTCATATCCACTGTTTTCTCTGCTACTTTAACAGCCTCTTCTTTCTTAGGCTTTAAAACAGTTTCAGTTGTTTTAGCCAAAGCAAGAGCAATTTCTGATGGATTAAATTTTGCTTGAGGTTGCTCTTTAAAAGGATTTACATTTGTTACAGCTTTCATTCCAAAAGCCGTTAAAATTTCAGGTATCTCTTTATCAAGCTTTTGAACCAATGCCACTCGGGAAGGATCTTTAATCCCTAAAGTATCCATAATATTCACAAGTTTTGGCATACCAACGACTAGAACATTACTGTCTTTTTTTACATACATGTACATACTACATGGGGCAAAAAGTCCTGCATCTGGTCGACCACCTTTATTATCAAACATGTTGTATGAGTATTCAAGATGACAGAGTGAATAACCCCAAAAAATATCAAATACCTCTTCTAGAGCCTCTTCGCCCTCATCGGTTGATTTAAAATCATGAAAACCTGCAATAAGATACTCTTTATTGATAAAACTCATCTCAAATTTATTTTGAAAATCATCAATAAAATCATCCATATCTTCTGGACGTTCAAAGGTGTACTCAAAGTTTAACATAGTGTCTTTTGATAAAGTTGTATACGTTGTGTACGATTTTTTATCCACTCCAAACTCTTTATCTAATAAATCATCCAAAGGCTTAAAGGAAGCAATAAATTTCTCTTTTACCTCTTTATCGGAGATTCCTATAATGTCCAAAATAGCCTCTGGTGTTAAGTGACCAACATGCGTTACATCTTCATCCAATTTTTTATGAATCAACATATTAAATGGTGCAAACCCTGCCAAACGTGGGTCGATTGTAAAGAGAGGCATTACATTATTATCATTAACCACAGGTAAGAAGCTCAATACATCTAATGTTGTTGAACCATATTTGCTCTTGTATTGGTCATTAACTCTGTGGTGTGGATCGGCTGAATTAAAGCCAATTTTTGGTAATTCTTCAGCAACAATTTTATTGTATTTAGCCTCTACATTTCCGTCTAATGTATAAAAAACTGCCAAGTTTTTTGTTGTCTCTGACAAAAGTAATGAAGGTAGAAAAAAAAGCATCATACTAAAAAACAGTACTGAACTTTTTAGACTGATTTTGTATTTAAAATCCATTATTATCCCTTTATAGTGTTATTATAATTATGATAACATTTTTTGATAAACATGATAAATATAGATTAGTTATTTTTACAGAGAAAAGAATAAAGCTACTAAAGGTTACTGCTTACATTAATAGAGAAGATAGAGTCAGCACAAAAGGTGCTAACTCTGGCATTATTACGACAAAAAAACTGTCTATTTTTTATCTACTGAATCAGTAGTATCTTTTAAATCATTTGAGATTGTTCTGCTTGTTGTACTTGCATTGGTTGTCGTTGTATTGGTTGCATCATTTACATTATTAGAGACTTTTTTTACTGAATCTCTACTATCATTTGAAACTGTTTTTGTTGCGTCAGTTGTATCATTTGATACGGTTTTAACAGAATCTTTTGAATCATTTGAAACTGTTTTAACTGAATCCGTAGCATCGTTTGAAATGGTTTTAACTGAAGAGTTCAAATCATTTGAAACTGTCTTAGCTGTATCTGAAGCATCAGTAGAGACTGTTTTAACAGAATCTGTCGCATCATTTGAAATCGTTTTAACATTAGTAGTTGTATCTGTAGAAACTGTTTTTAGTGAAGAAGTAGTATCGTTAGAGACTGTTTTCACTGAATCGGTAGCATCATTTGAAATGGTTTTAACATTTGATGTAGTATCTGTAGAAACTGTTTTTAGTGAAGAGTTCAAATCATTAGAAACAGTTTTTACTGAATCGGTAGCATCATTTGAAATGGTTTTAACATTTGTAGTTGAATCTTTAGATACTGTTTTTACTGAATCGGTAGCATCATTAGCAAGTGTTATTGTAGAATCTTTCATATCTTTAGTAGCAATCGTTGCAGAGTCTTTCAAGTCAGTTGTTGTACTCTTGATTGAATCCTTAGTATCCTCCCCAAGTTCTGTTACAGAATCTGAAAGATGTCCTGTAGTATTAACTTCTGCTGTCTTTAAATCATCCGATACTTTAACAGAAGTATCTTTAACATCAGAACTTACATTAGTGATGGTTCTCTCTGCTGACTTAGAAGTTTCAACAGCACCATCTTTCATCGAAGCAACAGAATCTTTTGCATCTTTACTCATTGAAGTAGCTGCATCTTTCATATCTTTAAACATATCTCCAAAAGAGAAGTCTGCAGTAGCTGTTGTTAACATCGCTGCTGTAATAGCAGAGATTAGTGTGATTTTTTTCATCATATTCCTTTAATCTTAATTCAGAGATTTTACCATTAACTATTTAAATAGATACTTAAAATTAATAAACTTTTCTAATATAAAGTTTAAACTTTAATAAATAAAAATGCATAATTATTTTTTAATAATTAAAATCATATTTATTTATTAAATATGATAATTAATTATTATATAAAAATTATTTAGAAGATTATATAGGCTTAAAAATTATAAAATGTAGATAAAATCAGGGAGTTAAAAAAGAGGGTTGGGTTGTCAAAAGACAACCCAAAGAGAGAAGCTAAAAGATAAAATTATTTATTATCTTCAACAGCATCTTTAGCATTTGTTGTTGCTGTTCTAGTTGTTGTACTTGCATTTGTAGTTGCTGTGTTAGAAGCATCATTTGCATCATCAGAAACTGATTTAGTTGTGTCTGAAGCATCATTAGAAACTGTTTTTGCAGCATCGTTTGTATCATTAGAAACTGTTTTAACTGAATCTCTTGTATCATTAGAAACTGTTTTTGTTGTATCTTTTGCATCATTAGAAACTGTTTTAACTGAATCTTTTGTATCATTAGTAGCTGTTTTAGCTGTATCTGTTGCATCATCTGAAACTGTTTTAACTGAGTCTCTTGTATCATTAGAAACTGTTGTTACGTTTGTAGTTGTATCTTTAGAAACAGTTGCTACTGAAGAAGTTGCATCATTTGAAGTTGTTTTAACAGAAGCAGTTGCATCATTAGAAACAGTAGTCACGTTTGTAGTAGTATCTTTAGAAACTGTTTTAACTGAATCAGTTGTGTCGTTGGCAACTGTTTTAACTGAAGCAGTTGCATCGTTAGAAACAGTACTTACATTAGTTGTTGTATCTTTAGAGATTGTTTTAGTTGCATCATTAACATCTTTAGAAACAGAAATTGCAGAATCTTTCATATCTTTAGAAGCGATGGTTGAAGAGTCTTTTAAATCTTTTGTTGTATTGGTAATAGAATCTTTTGTATCTTCTGCCAATTCAACAACTGAATCTCTTGTATCTTTAGAAGTAGCAAGCTCAGATGTTTTAAGGTCATCAGATACTTTAACTGAAGAGTCTTTCATATCAGAACTTACATTAGTAACGGTTCTCTCTGCTGATTTAGAAGTCTCAACAGCACCATCTTTCATTGAAGCAACTGAATCTTTAGCATCTTTACTCATAGAGGTTGCTGCATCTTTCATATCTTTAAACATGTCTCCAAAAGAGAAGTCTGCTGACGCTGTTGTTAACATTGCTGCTGTGATTGCACTTATAATTACGATTTTTTTCATAGGGGAAGTCCTTTTAATTTGGTTTATGAGTGGATTTTATCAAGTATTATTTGAAACTATACTTAAATGATATAAAAAAAAATAATTAAAATGTATAATGTTTATCAAAGCAATGAATAAATTTTTAATTGGTAATTTAAGGATAATATCTAAAGATAATCTGTTACAATAAGAGTAAGAACTTACAAAAAAAGGATACATAAACATGAAAAGATTACTAATCATACCTGCAATAGTAGCAACTTTTTCTTCAGCAACAACTTACACACAAGCCGACAGAATCATGGACATGCAAAAAATGGCTCAAGCGATGCAAGACATCCAAACTGGCTTCTTTTATAACAATATTGATATTGTTAAAGATGGTACAAAAACCCTTAAAGATACCATAAAAAAGGTACGTCCAATCAAATCAGAAGTTGAAAATACAGATATTTATGAGAAGTGGTTAAACAACAGTCTGAAAATGACAAATAAGATAAAAAAGAAAATTGCACAAAAGGCAAACGACATAGAAGAGCGTTTTGAAAATGGTGATCCAAAGCAAGCACTTCAAGCATACAGTAAAATTGCTCAACAATGTTTAAAATGTCATATTAACATACGCAAATGGTAAGATTAAGAGAAAAAAGGAAAGGACATAGATGAAAAAAATACTAATTGTAACTTTTTTACTCATCATGAATCTTCAAGCAGACGACATCACTATTACAGGTACGGTCGTTTCTGATGGTCAAAAGATGATTGGTAGCAGATACATGGGGTACATCAAAAAAGTATTTGTAAAAGTTGGAGATAAAGTTAAACGGGAAGATGAACTTTACGAGATGGAATCAGCAGAGTTTGACATTATGAAATCTCAAGCAGATTTAATGTTAGAGCAATCAAAAATTGTGGTTGAATTTTGGCGAAAACGTTTAGAGAATATTAATAAACGTAAAAATCGGCTCAAACATCGTAAGCATATACCAATGATGGATATGGATGACCTTGAATCACAAGCAACCAATGTTGAAAGCATGCTATCCTCAGCACAAGTATTGGTCCAGCAAGCATCCATTAAAGCAAAACAGATGGCAACCATATTTAATTATCTAAAGATGAAAGCTCCATCCGATGGGGTTGTTGTTAGAAGAAACATTAAACCAGGCGACATGGTTATGCCAGGAATGCTTACCATTATGTTAACCGATACGGAATCTCTAGAAGTGCATGTCTCTGTTTCAGAAAGTATTATTGCTATGGTTAATGTAGGGCAACAACTTGTAGTTAACATTCCTTCTATCAAATATAAAACCATTGGAACGATTAAAGCCATTGTCCCTGATGCCAATCCAATGACCCATAAGATTCAGATGCGTATTTCATTTGACAAAGGAGACAAAAATGTTTTCCCTGGTATGTACGCAAAAGTTACCATTAAAGATAAAGAGAAGAAATAGTTATTTTTTAAATACTAAATAAAATTTCTCTGTCTCATGCCCATAAATTGCTATGGGCGTTTTAACAACAAGCTTCATTTTCGTTAACTTTTTCAACTTTTCCACTTTATGATAATATTGGGTAATACTGTCCTGAGACTTTTTATAACAACCCTCTTTCTCTTCAAAGAGTGTAAAATCCATATAATACGTACCCTCTTCTTCTACATAATCCGAATCAATCGTTAAAAAACGGTCTCCTACATCTTTTATAAAAGAACCCGATGCCACCACTTTAAAAGCATAAAGAGTATTTATATCACAAATAAAATAGCCACCTTTATCTAAACGCTTCTCGATACAGCCCAAAAACCGTTTCAACTGCTTCTCATCAAGATAATTAACCATATCAAAAATAGCAGTAATCACATCAAATTTTTGTTCTACTTTACACAAGTCCATACAGTGAGCATTCACGCCTTTTGCTTTAGAGTTTTTAACCATCACAGGGCTTAAATCAATCCCCATGGTTTCGATATGAGGGTATTTAAAACTCAACTCTTTTAAAAAGCCCCCAGAACCACAACCCACATCAAGCAATGTTTTAAAATTTAACTCTTTGAGTGTCTCAAAGTAGTACTCATTTAAAATAGGCGTTACTTCATGAATGTCCAATATATCTTCTGCCGAAGCATAAATATCAAGCCCTCCACTAGACACGGCTCTGTACCACTGCGTTTATTTTTTCATATAAAGAGAGAACCTCATCTTTTTTTGCATAATAGGAATTCTTATTTGCAATTAAATGCACCGATGAGTCCATAATATCTTCGGCTACTTTTAAACCATTCTCTTTCATGGTTGCACCTGTCTCTACAATATCGACAATAGCATCAGCCAAACCAACTAAAGGAGCCAATTCTATAGAACCATAAAGTTTAATAATCTCAACACCCACAGCTTTTTTAGCAAAATACTGTTCGGTAATATTAACCATTTTAGTAGCTATTTTAATATTTGGTTTTGACCAATCAAGTTCATCTTCATTTTTAATACCAATAGAAACTTTACATTTTCCCATTTGCATGTCCAAAAGTTTTACAATGTCCAACTCTTTTTCAGTAATGACATCAAGCCCAACCACACCAATATCAGCAGAACCATGTTCTACATAAGTCGGTACATCTTGATTCCGTACATTTAAAAAACGAAAGTTCCCTACTTCCATAATAAGCTCACGCCCCTCAAACTTGAACTCTCCACCAAATATTTCAGAAAATATCGCCAAAGTCTCTTCTGCAATTCTTCCCTTTGGAAGTGCTACTGTTAACATATTTATACCTTTTGTACTGCGTTTTTCATGCCCTGAAAGATTAGCGTTTCATCAAAAATAGCATTATCAAAAAAAGAGGCTAAAAATTCGCCATCTCCCCCCGATATATAAAGCTTTTTATCTGATTGATGTTTTTCTATGAGCATTTTTATCGACGAAATTATACCATAGCTTATCCCATCTTTTGTTGTCTGTGGTAATTCGTTCAGTAAAACATCTCGATTTATTTCAATTTCCAAAGCAGGAGAGATAGATGCATACGCATCAACAAATGCTCGAAGCCCCAAAAGCAAAAAGCCACCCATGTACCGACCCTCTTCAACAACATCCACCGTAATCGCCGAACCAACACTCACAAAAATCCCATTTTTATGAGACAAGCACAACGCCTTTCTATCAATTCCCATAGTAGAATATTCATTCTCTATTCGCATCAATGCTGAAACATCTTCCCAGTTTTTTAACAAAGAAAGCTCTTCTTTTAGTTGATGTTTTACCGTTATATATTTTAATTTTTTATTTTTATAACGTTCTATCGCCTCTTTATGCGTTAAATGAACAACCTCATCTCCATCATAAATATGAATGCGTGTATTTCCTATATCAGCGAGGAGCATTGAGACCTCCTTTTAAAATTATAAGCCCGTAGGGTGCTGTTTTCCAACGCACCATTATTAAAATTGGCAAAAAATAAAGCTTCGCCGTAAGGGTTAAAAAAGCCTTTCGGCGAGATGTTGTTTTATGCGTGTTTGGTTTTGTGGTGCGTTGAAAACAGCACCCTACGGATTTTTTCATGTTAATCCTAGCTCTTGGGAAATATCCCGAATCAATTTACTTAATGGTCGTTTGTGTAAATCTTCTTCTTTATTATAGTTAGAAAAGAGGTATCTATAAATCTCATCTTCACTAAATCCAAAGTTTGAGAGTTCAGTTATGTAGCTTTGTGGATAGTAGGCTTTTTTAATAAGTAATTCTTGGACTATATCTTTATGTTGTTTATAAAGCTCTTCGAGTTTAAAAAGTTCTTTATTACTTTTGTTTCCTTTTAGTTCTATTTCAAAACTATCGAAATTGTATTTTTCTTTTTTTACTACTGTAAACTCTATGTTATTTGGAATATAAGTAAATTTAAAATCATTTTCTTGAATATCATAAGGATTTATCCACTCAAAATTCATATTATTACTTTTAGTCTTATTACAAGTTTGACATGAAGGAATAAGATTAAAAAAATTAACAGCAAGATAGGGATATATAGTTTTAGGGTAAAAGTGGTCTATCTCAGGTCTTAATTTTCCTTTTCTAACAACAAAGGTATAGTTTCTATTACAATAGGGACAAGTATCTAAACCTAATTTTTCTACAAACTCATAAGCTGAATATTTCTTCTCGTTATTACCTTGAGAAAAAAACTTCTCATAACCTCTCTCGACAAAAATATAAAATAATAATTTATATCTATCAGATTTTTTAGTTACTTCTCCAACTTCATCTATAATCTCTTTCAAAAACTTTACATTTATAAGTATATCAAGGTTTAAACTTTTTAAATAATCTATCTCTGTTTGAGAAAGTACTAAATAGTCATAATATTCAAATTTTCCATTTGATTTTTTTCTTTTTTTAACAATTTTAGCATCTTTAGAAGTTTTAATAATCAAACTATTTATCTCTGACTTAATAGTATTACAATGTAAATCAAACAACTCTTGATTAAAATTGATTTTAACCATTTTCAAGCCTTTTCAGTTCAGCTTTTAACTCTTTGATTCTATCTTGTTTTTTTGTATCAAATTTATCAAAAAACATTTTAGAAAGCTTCTGTTTTAGGAATGGTTCGCCAATACTTTTAATAGTTAAATATACTTGTTTTTCCTCTTTTTCCGAAGGAGAATAATCTTTATCTTTCAAATTTTTAATTATCTCATTTATTTTGCTTTTTGCAAACTCTCCCATTAGACCATCTTTCATAAAAAAGCTATCACTTAATAGGGTGTGGAT
>Ga0256826_1002206_pt1 | contig 11952 bp, 12 predicted proteins | sample CV79metaG_FD_185975 | JGI IMG/M metagenome (GOLD analysis project Ga0256826, IMG submission 185975) | Hydrothermal vent microbial communities from East Pacific Rise, Pacific Ocean - CV79 | ecosystem: Environmental > Aquatic > Marine > Hydrothermal vents | place: Pacific Ocean: East Pacific Rise... | reverse complement strand
TTTGTAGCATCAAAATGCCAAACCTGTTCTACCTCATCTGATTTAAACTTTGACATATCCTTAAGAGGTGTAGCCGAGCCGATAAGTTGCCACCCTTTTTTAACCAGTAGGACAGAGTCTGCCATACCGATAGAAAAAAGGAGAAGCATGGAGAGTATAATTCTTTTCATCTTTTATCCTTAATATATAAATAGAGTCTATTTCTGAACTCTTTTGTTATTATATATTAAAAAAATGTACAAAAAATGTAGAGTGTGCAAATGAGTCTTAAATAGAATCAAACCCTTGCTCTTCACTAGGTTTTTCTCTATTTGTCATATCAAATTTCTCTTTTTGACTCTCTTTTTCTCTATTTTCCTGTTTTTTCTCCTCTTTATAGAGGTTATGTCTTGCCCCTTTCTCTTCCAAAAATGCTAACATCTTCTTTTGTCCCAATTTTTTAGCATAATCTTTGGTTGTCATCCCTCCATTATCTTTCGAGTTTATATCTGCTCCGTTTGATATGAGAAGTTCAACAATAGAGGTATTATTAAAACAAGCAGCTAAAATAATAGGAGTAATCCCACTCTTACGATGTGTCTCATTTACATCTAATCCTTTATCAATACAGAGTCTAATTACATCTTCACGTCTAAACTTAATAGCAACATCAATAGCACTTAGTCCATCAGAATCTATCTCTTTAATATCTACACCATGTTCAAGCAAAATCTCTATTGCCTCGATAGAACTATATTTTCGGATAGCATAAAAAAGAATAGTAGTCTCATCAGGGTCTTCTAGCCCATACTCAGCCCCCATATCAATAGGAGTAGTCATATCAATATCGCTCATACACAGTTTTTTTATAGCCACTAAATTATCACGCTCTAGGGCTTCTATTAATTTATTCATAATTATTTATAGCATGATATTATTAATAAATAGTATAATTTTCAAAAAATTTAGAGGTTTATATGATTATTGTTAACTCCATTGAAGAACTACACAAAGAGACAGAAAAGATAAAAGGCAGTGTGGGGTTTGTTCCTACTATGGGAGCATTACATGAGGGACATTTGAGTCTTATTCGAGAGGCTAGAGAGGGCAATGATGTTGTTATTGTCTCTATTTTTGTCAATCCTACACAGTTTTTGGATGGTGAGGATTTGGATGATTATCCAAGAAGAGAGGAGGCTGATAGCAAGATATGTCAACTAGCAGGGGTTGATATTCTATTTATGCCAACAGTTGATATGATGTATGAAAGTGATGAGTTACGGATTACAGCTCCTGCTATTAGAGGATTTGTCCTAGAGGGTAGTTCTAGGGCAGGGCATTTTGATGGTATGCTACAAGTTGTAATGAAGCTTTTAAATCTAATTGCTTATCATAAACCATCTATATTTCGTGCCTACTTTGGTAAAAAAGATGCACAACAGTTAGTACTTATAGAGCAGATGGTACGAAGCTACTTTATAAATGTGGAGATTGTACCATGTGCTATTGTTCGTGATGTAGATGGATTGGCTTTGAGCAGTAGAAATATCTATCTAAATAGAGAGGAGCGTCAAAAAGCTCTATCTCTTTCTCGTTCGCTAAAAAAGGCAACAGATATGATATTAAGAGATGAGCTTGATACAGTTAAGATAAAAACAGAGATGGCTTTGGTATTATCTGATGTAGAGGTGGAGTATGTCGCTCTTGTCAATCGTCAGTTTCAACGGCTTAATAGAGTTAAGATAGGAGAGACGATTATTTTAGTGGCAGGAAGAGTAGGGCAGACACACCTTATTGATAATCTTTGGATATAGGAGTAGATAAAATGAGTAGAGTAAAAAGTATGGTAGCAGTTGTTTTGCTATTTACATTGGTAGGTTGTGGTAGTACAAGTACAGCATATAATAGTGAAAATGCTAGGAATAGTGGAAATGGAGATGATAATGTAGTCTTTTCTCAAAAAGATTATAAGAGCAAATTTATAAATGATATAGATTGTAATCAAATTATAGATAATGAGTTTATAAACATCTGTTATGACTATAAATTAAAAGCGGCAAAGAGTGTGGCTTATCATCTTGATGGGGATTTAATGAACAATCCAAATATTGATGAGAGACCATCTTTTTATGTAGAGAAGAGTATAGATAAGAGATATAGAATCTCTGCTACCGACTATACCAACTCAAATTATGATAAAGGTCACTTAGCCCCAGATGCTGCATTTGATTGGAGTGAGGAGAGTCTAAATGCTGTCTATACTCTAGCCAATATAATACCACAAGCTCCACAGGTAAATAGAAATATGTGGTCACAGGTAGAGAGGTATGCTAGAGAGAAGGCTGTTGAGTTAGGAGAGTTGGATGTTGTAAATGTCGTAAAATATGGGAAACGCTCCAAACGTATTGGAAAGCATAAGATGGCAGTCTCTCGTGGCTTTTATAAAGTCTTATATAATAGTAGTGAGAGTTATGAAGAGTGTTTTTACTATGCGAATAAACTAAACTTAACCTCACGAGGTGATGAGATATCTAAACATAGTGTCTCTTGTGATGAGGTTAGCTATTAAATAAGAAGCAACATAATATTAGTTATAGACATAATAATTCACCTATTCTAAGCTTATTAAGTATAAATTAATTAATTATATTATAAAATATTTTTAATATAATATTAAGTTAAGGAAGCAAGAAAATGAATAAAATATTAATATCTATGACACTATTAGTTGCAAGTAGTGCAGTTGCCTTTGCATCAAATCTATTTAATCCCATGGTAAGAGATAGATATATATCTCAAGCACAACCACAAAGACAACATTTTATACAAAATAGTAGAGTCAATTATATAGACCCAAGAGTAGGAAGAGATTTAGGTGTAAGAGTGATTCGTTCAAACTATACCCCTAGAAGAGAGGCAATGCAACATATAGTTCGATATCAACCAAGAAGAGTTCCTAACTATACTCAACCACACTTCAGACAGAGAGTAGAGAGTGTTCCTCACCATTTTCAACCAAATAGAGAATTACGAGTTAGACCACAACTTCAATCACAAATTAAACCTCAACATAGACCAAATAGAGTAAGCCACAATAGATTTTTACAAGCTAAAAGAGCAGCTGATAGAGGAAATCCACAAGCTGAGTTTGATTTGGCAATGATGTATGCAACTGGAAATGGAGTAAGAAAAGACCCAAGAACTGCTTTTAATCTTTTCCATCGAGCAGCAAGAAAAGGTAATGTTGAGGCTAAGTACTGTATGGGGGTAAATTTTGAAAAAGGGTTAGGAGTTATTAAACAACATGAGTTGGCACATCATTGGTATAGTCTTGCTGCAAAAGCAGGTAGTAAAAAAGCTCAACGAAAGTTAGCACAAATAGATAGAAACTTAAATCAAAGAGCTACGCCTAATAGATATGCTCGTAATGAGTATAGAAGATAACTGATTGGTTAAAGTATCTCATGGAGCTTATTTGCATTTTTCATCCATAAATGAAGCTCCTCCCATGACTCATCTTCTATCAGTTTTTGGCATAATTGCATCTCTGTATTAAAAGTCATTATAGACTCCAAAAGATTTTTTTTGTTTTGTCTAAAAATATCTTCCCACATATTAGGGGAGCTTTTGGCTATACGGCTCATACTTCTAAAACCACCACCTGCTAAAGCAACTACAGCATCAGAATCCTCCTGTTTCATGACAGAGTTAGCAATAGCATAGCTAACTGCATGAGGCATATGAGATATAAAAGCAGCGTGTCTATCATGCTCTTTTGCATCCATAAAGACAATATTTGAGCCGATATCATTAAATATTTTTTGAGCTATTTTATTTTGTAGTTCACCACTCTTCTCTTTGTCACAAATAACCATGGTCTTATCTTGGTATAGGTCACAAATTGCAGCTGATGGACCAAACTTTTCTGTTCCTGTCATTGGATGTGCTGTTATAAAATTTTTACGGATTATAGATGGAATACTATTGGATATCTTCTCTTTACTACTTCCAAAATCTATTATGGTAGACTCTTTAGGGATATCTGTTAAATCTTTTATTATGGAGATGATAGCATCAACAGGAATAGTTAAGATGATAACATCACATTTTTTTATCTGCTCTAAACTATTGCTAATCTCATCAACAAGATGGAGTTTAAGTGCCTCTTTTTGGTGTGATTGATTGTGGTCATATCCTAAAATATAGTATTCTTTAGAAAATTTTTTAAGTGCTAAACCTAATGAACCTCCCATTAAACCTAGTCCAATAATACCTATTTTCATCAATTCTCCCTTACTTTATGTTAGGATTATACCACTTTTTTAGTGAAAAGTAGATACACTTATGGCATTTGAAACAACAAAGATAAACACGTTAAGGAATTACTGCTTTTATGAAAAAAATTATACCATTATCTCTTACATTAAGCTCACTTCTTCTCTCCCAAACGATTACTTCTATTAAATATGAGGGTTTACTTCACCTCTCAAATGATGTGGCGATGGAGATATCAGGTATTCATGTTGGAGATGAGTTTGATATTAATAAGATAGATGAATCTCTAAAAAAGTTTTATAGACAAGGATATTTCTCAGATATTTTAGTCTCAACATCAGATGGAAGAGATTTACTCTATACCTTTAAGGAAAAATCAGTCATATCTAAACTAGTTATGAATGGATACAGTTCAGATGATGAATCTGAATCAGTATTTGTCTCTATGGGACTTCGGAAAGGAGACCTTTATGATGTAAAAAAGATTGAATCTGCCAAAAAGAAATTGATTAAAAAAATTGAGTCAGAAGGGTATTATGATACTGTTGTTGAGGTAACTACTGAACCTAAAACAGATAGTGTAGCTTTGGTTTTTGACGTTAATAAGGGTGAAAAAATTTATATTAAAAATATAGATTTTGCAGGTGCAAAAAATATTGATGTAACTGAACTAGAGAATGCTTTAGCAAACCAAGAGGAGGAGTTTTTAGGATGGCTACCTGGTCTTAATGATGGTATCGCACATATTGACCAACTTGGGTATGACTCCTTTAGAGCAAAAGATGTTTATATGACAAATGGTTATCTCGATGCAACTGTAAGTGAACCTCTGATGCGTGTAGATAGTGGCTCTTATATTGCAGATGTAAGCTATCAGATAGATGAGGGAGAACAGTATCATGTTAACAAGATTATTTTTTCTGGTTTGGTTGATGAATTAGATGAGAATACAATAAGAGAAAATCTTCATCTTCTTGAAGGTAAAGTTTTTAATGTTAAAAAACTAAGAAAAGATATCTCATATATTCAAGAGCAGGTTGCTAATCTAGGCTACGCTTATGCAAAGGTAAATCCAAACTTTAATAAAAATAAAAAAGATGGAACAGTTGATATTCAGTATGCTATTCGTACAGGAAAAAAAGTAAGAATTAACGATGTTATTATCTCTGGTAACTATACAACCAAAGATAGTGTTATTCGTAGAGATGTATTTTTAACTCCTGGTTCTATGTTTAATTTGACTGATTTAAAAGATACCAAAAGTACTTTGGGTCGTAGAGGTTTCTTTGAAAAAGTAGATATATCACAAGAGCGTATTGATGATAGTACAATGAATATCTTGGTTAAGGTAAAAGAGACACCAACAGGAAGCATACAAGCAGGTGGTGGATATGGCTCTTTGCAGAAATGGATGATAAATGCTAGTCTATCTGATAGAAATATTCTGGGTTCAGGGATTAATGCAGGAGTCTCAATTGACTACTCAAAAATTTCTCTAAACTACTCTTTAAATATAAATAATCCTCGTATTTGGGATAGTGAGTATAGTTTTGGTATGAATATTTATCGAAACCAATTTACCTATGAGACACAAGGGTATGACCAAAAAAGTTTTGGAGCAGGAGTTAATGTTGGAAAGCAGTTGACTCGTAATCTATATGGATATGTTGGATATAACTATAGTAAAAATAAAACAGATGGAAATCTAGGTACAAGTAGCTCTATTTATAGTAGTGTATGGAATGATTCTGACTTCTCTTATGCAAAAAGTACTTTCTCTTTGGGCTTAAACTATGATACTACAGATGATTTTTATGTTCCTAGAAATGGAATTATCCTTGGTGGTAGTGTCGCACACTCTGGATTTGGAGGAGATGAGAAGTTTATGGACTACTCTGCAAAGTTTGGGTATTATAAGGGCTTAGAAGATTATATAGATTATGATTTAATTTTCCGTTATAAGCTTCGTGCGAATATGCTTAAAGATAGAGGTCAGATACATGGACCAGAGAAGCTATTTTTGGGAGGACCATCTAGTGTTAGAGGATTTGAACCTTATAGTATTGCTCCAGCAGAGGATACCATAGGTGAGGATGGAAAGTTAAGAAGAAAGTTTAGTGGTGGATTGAAAAGTGTTGTAAACACTGTTGAGGCTAGTATTCCTCTCTCTGATTCAGCAAAAATGCGTTTGGCATTTTTCTATGATTATGGATTTATTGGAGAGGATAAGTTTGATGAGATAGAGAAAAAATCATATGGTATCTCTTTAGAGTGGTTCTCTCCAATGGGACCTATTAACCTCATATGGGGTTGGGCTATTAATCCTGATAAGCTTGATAGAGAGAGTTTATTTGAATTTACAATGGGAAGAAAGTTCTAAAAGATATATTTTTAGAACTTATATTGAGGTATCTCTTGATTATCTTTAATTTTTAACTCTATTTTAGAGGGACGCTCTAGCTCTTTGAGCTTCTCTTGTGCCAAATATAGAGATTGGTCTGTTTTAATAGTTAATATATTATCTTCTAGCTCAAAATCAAAATTTTCTATAGATGAATTTTCATAAAGCGTAATAGTTATACTGTGTATAAAACTCAATATCTTTAACTCTTTTTTGTGAGGTAGCAAAATTTTGTATTTTTTATAAACCTCTTTATCATATAGCTTCTCTCCACCAAATCTTAGTAGCATCGCTGTCAATATCATCTCTTTATGTGTAACTCCAAAGTTAAACTCATGTTTTGTTGCATAGTAGGCGTGTTGATGAGAGTCATAGATATTAAATATATATCCAATAGAAGCTAACTCTATAGAGTATAGAAGTGTTTTTAGGTAGGCGTTAGATAGTTTTTTCTCTTTTAAAAATAGAGTGAATAGTTTTTTTGCACTCTTTTTACGCTTAATAGTATTGTTGTGAGGAGTCTCAAATCTATCTAGCATACTCTGAATACTAGGATTTATATCTTCTGGGAATATTAGGTTGTTCTCTTTTAGGAAGCTATTTAAAAAGACACCCTCTCTTACTCCAACCCCTGAGGTAATAAGCTCTTTTGCACCTATACTATCTATAATAGCTTGAAAAATCAAAGTACCCTCACGAATAGTATCAAAACGACTTTTTGAGATATGTAGATATGGAAGTAGTGTTTTATTTGCTGTTGCAATATTATCAAAATACTCTTGGTATTTTTTTATATTGTATGAGAATGCATGAATCTTATCAAGTGGATACTCCTCACTTCTCATAATTCCTTTACTTAGACTTCTAATTGTACCACCAATTCCAATAGCGTGTTGATGTTTAAACTGTTTTGGAAGTTTTTTAAGCTCTCTGTTTATATACTCTTTTGCTTTCTCTATAGAGCTATTGGTATCAAAAAAAAGCTCTTTTATCCGTACCGTTCCAAGGTTGATGGAGTATGTATCAATAATTCTTGAATTTTTTATGAGTGCTAAGTCTGAAGAGCCTCCCCCAATATCAATAGTGATACCATTTTTAATAGGCAGAAGGTTAAGTGCTGCTAAAGCTCCATATTTTGCTTCTGTTTGACCATCAATTACTGTTATATCAAGGTTTAGTTCCTCTTTTATCCAAGATGTAAAAGCTTTTTGGTTAGGTGCATCTCTAAGTGCAGATGTTGCTACACAGATAGTCTGCTTTACAGGATATAGTTTAATTGTTTTAATAAACTCTTTTAGTGCTAAATATGCACGTCTAATACCAATAGATTGAAGATAGCCATCTTTTGCATATGCACCCTCTCCAATTCTGACTTTGGAGGTTTTTTCACATATAATATGAAATCCATATCTGCTACTCTCTTGATATATAACAACCCTAGCTGAGTTTGAGCCTATGTCTATAACAGCAGTTGCTTGTTGAAGCATACTAGACTACTCTTCCTCTTGCATTTTATTAAATTTAAATTTTAACTCCTCAGCACTCTCTGCTGCATCTGGGTCTGATGATATACAATCTACAGGACATACTGCAATACATTGTGGTTCATCATAGTGTCCAACACACTCGGTACATCGGTCTGTATCAATTAGATAAATTGGGTCATTCTCTTCAATTGCTTCATTTGGACACTCTTCTCTACATGCATCACAAGCGATACAGTCATCTGCTATTTTTAAGGCCATATAATTACTCTCTTAATATTTATTTTTCAAATTGTTTTATATCTTAACAAAGCTTATGTACAAATGAAATTATAGTAATAATTATAATTCATGGTGTAAAAAACGACTATATGGAAAAATAATACTGGCAATTGCCCCTTGTTCATTTTCTCTATTTTCCAAACGAAGCTCTACACCCATGGATTCGGCAGCATTCTGTGCTAAAAAGAGTCCCAATCCTGCACCTTCCGACTCTTGAGAGCGTTTAAATGGAGCAAAAAAGTCCTGACTCTCATCAATTCCTTGACCTTCATCCATTATCTCTATAATAAAGTTTTTTTGGTCTGTCCGAACGGTTAGGGTTACAAGCCCATCTTTTGGAGTAAAACGCAGTGCATTTTGTATAAAGTTTTGAAAAATTTGCATAAAAAGTAGGGGTTGAATAGTAATCATAAAACGCTCTACATTAAAGTGATAGATGAAGTTTCTATTTTGAGAGTGTGCTAAAAGTTCATACTCTTCAGCCTTTTCTACCATAAAACGTATAATATTAAGACGCTTTGGTTGTTCAAACTGCATCCCCTCAGCTCTACCAAACTCTAAAATATTATGTATCATATTATTAAGAGTATCAATAGATTTAATATTCTGCTCTAGTGTCTCTTTTATATTATCATCTTTTTTATACTTCATTAAATTTATTTGGTTTTTTAATCGCATAACAGCAAGTGGAGTTTTTAACTCATGTGCTGTACCCACATATAGCTCTTTTCTATAGTTAATAGAGGTTTTAATTTTAGTTATTAACCTATTAACAGACTCTCCTAGATTGATAAACTCTAATGGTAGTTCTGTAATTTTAAGTGGTTGAAGAATACTCTCATTCATATTTGAAAATTTATAGGTAAGTTTTTTGAGTGGCTTCATGAGATTAGCTGATAGTATAGAGGCATAATATAGAATAAATAGTAGACCAGCTATAATCATAACTAGCATAGCAACATATATCTTATATAATAGATTTTTCTCTTTTGTAACATTTTGTGAAATTTTAAGATATTTTTTTGAGACAGGATAGGGTGTTATAAGTTCAAGATAATATTGGTTTCTCTTTTGTACTAGATGTGTGCCTAGTTGTCTATTTGAATCTACAATAGAGATGCTATTTTTATATAGCTGAGTCACTTCAAAATTGCTAAACTCTTTTATCAAAAGCTCAGGGTCTTTGTAGTTTGAAATAAGATAGTGCGCCTGTCTTTCAAGTTCATTTTCAGCATCATCATATAGATTGGTGAATAGAAAATAGGCTAAAATAGCCGAAATGGTAATAAGCATTGCTGTCATAGAGACAGCAATTTCAATAAGAAAACGTTTTCTTAAGCTCCTTTGGGAAAGCAAAATCTATAACCTCGTCTTCGTACTGTCTCTATAGTTGTAATGTTTAATGGCTTATCCATTTTTTGTCTAATTTGATTTATTGCAACTTCTATAACATTTGGTGTAACAAGTTCTGGCTCTTCCCATATAGCATCAAGAAGTTGCTCTTTTGATACAATTTGGTCTTTGTGCATAGCTAAGTGAGTTAAAACTTCAAAAGGTTTACCTTTAAGTTCAATCTCTTCACCATCATAAATAATCTTCTCCTCTTCAGGGTTGATAATAAGATTTTCAACTTCAATAATATTTGAGCCACCAAATCTCAATTTTGCTTCAATACGTGTTGTTAAAATCTCAAAATCAAAAGGTTTTCTAATAAAGTCATCAGCACCAGCTCTAAGAGCCTCTATCTCACTCTCTCTGTCATCTCTAGCCGATAGAATAATCACTGAAGTTTTAGGAGATTTCTCTTTTAATTTAACAATAATATCTATTCCATCACCATCTGGAAGCATCCAATCAAGTAGTACTAAATCATAGTTTCTAATTCCTAAGTAGTACTCACCATCCTTTATATTCTCTGCTACATCATTTTGAAAGCCAAACTCTTTTAATCCATCTGATAGTGTTTTGCTTAATGTAACTTCATCTTCAATAATTAATATTCTCATTTTATTTCCAACTCCTCGTTTAATATTTTTTTAATATTATAACACAAATACATTATAGTTTAAAGTTTTTTTAAATATAAATCGTTAAATTTCTAATATTTATTGATTATTTTATATTCTTTGATGTTTAGAAGCGTTGTTCCACTCAGCAAATAGCGAAACTACGGCATTCTTTATAATATCTGGCTTTGAAATTTTGAGATAAAGTGTTTCTATCTGAGAGTAATTTAGAAAAAGTACCCTAGCTATACCACTCAACGCATCCTCTAAAAGTTCATATCTATTTGTATGTAGAGATTTTTCAATAATATCTATAACCTCAGCATAGTTAATAAACTCTTTTTCTGTATAGATATAGTTGATTTTTGTCTCAATTACAACTTTTTGTTTTGAGTTACGCTCAAAATCTAAGATACCAATTATGGTATCTATAGTTAACTCCTCTATATGTATGGTCATAAGCATTTTATGCTATTTTTCTCTCTTCTCTATTAAAGAGACGCAGAATATTTGGTATATGTTTATAAAAAATTATAAAAGCAATAATACAAATAGGAGCATGAGCATGAATAACAGGTATATCTGGGTGAATTATATATGAAGATATAACTAGAGCAGTTAAACCTATAAGAGATGATAGTGAAGAGATTTTGAGAACTTTTCCTGCAATAATCCACACCACTATGGCAATAAGTGATTCAACAGGTAACATTACAAATAGCACTCCAAATCCTGTAGCAACACCTTTTCCACCCTCAAATAGTAAAAAAGGACTAAAGCAGTGACCCATAACGGCTAAAACAGCTATAGTCCAAAGTACATTATCCTCTGCACCTAATAAATATTTGGCAACAAGAATAACAATAGCTCCTTTTGTAGCATCTAAAATAAAAGTAGCTATAGTCAATTTTTTTGCTATATCTGGTGCTTTTTCTTTTAGGACACGTAGTACATTCGTTGCACCTATATTTCCACTACCTTCACGTCTTACATCGACTCCTGCAAAAATTTTTGCCAAAAGAAATCCAAAAGGAATTGAGGCAATAAGATATGCACTTATGTAGAGTATTAAATTTAAATTCATAAAATCTCCATTATATTATAATTAATTATTGGAATTTTAACTAAAAATAGGGTATTTTTTGCTTTAAAAGTATAGGAGTTTGTGATATGAAAATAAGATATTTTGTGGGTTTATTGGGTTTATTAACTATTTTAGTAGGGTGTGGAGGTGATAGTAGTGATTCTAAGAGCAATGCAGTATCTATATACAATCAAGCCTATCAAGAGAACTATCAAGCAGATAGTATAGAGGATATTTTATCTTACGCTAAAAATGGATATGTACTAATAGACCCCTTTGCAGATGATGCTTATAGATATGTTAGTGCAATAAAAGAGAACAATAATCAGGTTGGAGGATATATCTCTATAGGAACTGGAGAGGAGAATAGAGAGGATTTCAGTGAGCTAAAGCCATATTTAACAGATAAAGTTTGGGATGATTGGGCAGGTGAATTTTTTG
>Ga0256826_1002205_pt1 | contig 11953 bp, 11 predicted proteins | sample CV79metaG_FD_185975 | JGI IMG/M metagenome (GOLD analysis project Ga0256826, IMG submission 185975) | Hydrothermal vent microbial communities from East Pacific Rise, Pacific Ocean - CV79 | ecosystem: Environmental > Aquatic > Marine > Hydrothermal vents | place: Pacific Ocean: East Pacific Rise... | reverse complement strand
TATGACTGGAACTGTTAATGGTGAGTTAGTAATCGAAATGTCAACTTCACAATTTTTATCTAAAAACCCTATCTTCAAATTTCAGTTCAAAGCTGATGGTTTTAAGAAAGGTGATAAATTACTTATGGCTTGGACTGACCGTAAAGGTAAGACTGGTAAAGGTAAAGGTAAAATTAAATAATAAGCTTCAAGCTTATTATTTTAATTAACCACCGTACTATAAGTGATAAATTTTTTAATTAAAAAAGTTTATCACTTATGTACTTCTTCGAACTTCTCTACTCTCTCAAAAAATCAACATCTTAAATAGTTTTAAACTACACAAATAGGTAAATACATGACAGGTAAAGTAATAGGACTCTTCATAACAAAAGATGATGCTCAAAAAACTCGTCTCAATGTTTCATCAATCACAGTAGATGAGAATGGTATAAAAGGTGATAAGTTTTATGCTAAAGATTCAATGCGTTCAATACTTATAAGTTCTGAATATAGTTATAAACTTAGTAAAGAAAATAGTATTGACTTAAAAACTGGATCTTTAGGAGAAAATATTCTTATAGACATTAACCCTTACTCTCTAGTCCATGGAGATAGGTTAAAAATAGGAGACACTATTCTACAAATCACACAGAATTGTACACTATGTAAAGGTCTCTCAATAGTAAATTCGAAGCTACCAAAACTTCTAAAAAATGACAGAGGTATATTCGTAAAAGTTATAAAGGGAAGTTCTGAAATACATTTAAGTGATAAAATAGAAATTTTGAACTATTAATATTATTTATATATAAATGACGCTAGAATTAAAAAAGATATTTTCATGAAAAGGAATAAATATGAAAAAAATATACACACTGATACTAGCTGCCTTAGTAGCATTATCAATTGTTGGTTGTAATGGTGAAACCCAAACTCCAGCAAAACCTAAAAAAATCCAGAATGTTCAAGTTTTTTCAACTCTCAATAGTGATGGAAAAGTTACTACAAAAACTATAGAAGATGCATTTGACTCAGTTGGCCTTAGTGTTCCAGGTAACAATGACATGAACAAGCCTTTCTCACAAAGATTTAATAATATTCTACACTATAAAGTGTATAACTTAGCTATGTATATAAACAATGATTTAACTCTTAAACTTATCAAAAAGTATCCTGCTTTTGGTGCATTAACACCACTTACTATGTCTATTTGGGAAGCTAAAGATGGATCTATGAATGTATCTACATTAAGCCTTGAAGGTATGGCTAGAGCTATCAACATTCCACTAACTGATCCAGATTTAATAGCTTATGCTGAACTGATTAAAAAAGGTCTTCAAACTGCAATGCCTAATGGTTCATTTAAAGATTTAGACCATACAGTTAAATTTCCTAACAAAACTTTAGCTACTAATTTTGTTGCAGATTTAGACCTAGATGGTCAATCTCCAGAAGACTTTATCGAAGAGTTTGAAGCTGAATTTGAAGGTGAAATGGAGCCTTTAGGTTTCTTAATGCCTAACTACACAAATGTTCAAGAAGAGATTTTTGATGATGCTGGATACACTGGTGTTTATGATTTCTATCACACTTACTCTATCTGTAAATTTGATGTAATCTACCCTGTATCAAAAACTCATCCAGAAGCTGGTGCTTGGGCTCCATGTTCTTTCTACCTTTATAAAAAAACTAGTGAAGACAAAATGCACATGGGATTCTTATCAGTTGAAAACTGGATAAGTACTCTTGATATTGAAGATGAAGAGTCTACAAAACCACTACGTGCTGCACAAAGTATGATTGTTAACATTCTTACTGAAATGATTGAATAAATTTTAAATTAAACTAAAGGAATAAAATATGAAAAAGATTATATTAACTATCGTTGCACTTGTTTCGATATTCTCAATGAGCGGTTGTACTGCTATGAAAATGGGTACAACTTTTATGGGTTTTGAACCTGAAACACAAAAAGCATATGCTGAAATGATGAAAGTAGTTGAGGAATCAGGTGATCCAGCTAAAGCAATGTCAAAAGAGTGGCTTGTTTCAGAAGATGTAGAAAGTGATGAACTTAAAGAAGATTATATTCCCGCATTAGCTGAAGAGTATAATATGAGAGTTACTGGTTATGTAAATATGTTTACAAAAGAAGATGCAAAACCAAATGAAGTTAAAAATGCAAGAATTTGGTCTCTATGTTCACTTCATATAGCAAAAGTCTTCCTCAATCACTCACGCTATTTTGGTGCTTTAATGCCATGTAGAATTATGCTCGTTGAGTATGGTGATGGTAGACGATATCTTGTTAGTATGGACTTAACACTTGCTATTTATGGTGGGGAAAAACTTCCTCCAGAGATGTTAGAACTTGCTAAAAAAGTAAAAGTTGCTATGGAAGCAATTCCTTCCCGTGCAGCAGTTGGTGATTTTTAATCACCCTTCCAAAATACAGGACTAAGGAAAATTGTGACTTTTAAGAGCTTTTTAACTGAGTATGGGGAGAGAGTACCTGGCTATGCTGTAACTGTAATCAATGAAAGAGAAGCACGAGCAGCAGCTGGTATTCTCTTTATGCTTGGACTGTGTGTTATTTTTGTTGGTATAGGATATAACCATATTATAGTTGCAAGAGTTTATTTAGCTTTCTTGTGGATAGACTTTACAGCAAGAGTAATTAATCCAAAATACTCTCCTTCGATGTTATTAGGAAAATTTGTTGTTCGTAATCAAACACCTGAATATGTTGGTGGCTTACAAAAACGTTTTGCATGGTCCTTGGGATGGCTTATTTCCTTGCCGATGCTTTATTGGTTTGTACTACACTGGGATATCACTTTTTACAAGGTTATGATTTGTGTTCTTTGTCTCTCTTTAATGTTTTTAGAGAGTGCTTTTGCCATCTGTGTTGGTTGTATTATTTATAAATGGATTATTCGTGAAGATCCAAAGTACTGCCCTGGAGGTGTGTGTGAAATTCGTACAAAAGACCCTATCCAGAAATTTAATCCTGTCCAAGGTTTTATAGCTATTCTAACAATAATTGCTTTGGGTGTTGGGCTTTATCTATTTCTTGCAAAAACTGAATCCAAAACATACTTTGGAGAGTTTCTTCATGAAGCTGTACTAACAAAAGTTCAACTTAAAAAAGAAGCAGATACTAAATTTGAACAAGATTCTGCTGACTTCGATAACGATAGTTTTTAGTTACTTACTCTTGTAATTTCAACTCGTGGTATAGAGGGATGACCGCATCTATTTCACTTCTTGATGGCACACGACGAACAGAAAGATATGTAACCGAACCATCAAGATGTATACGTCTTAATGCAGTTGCATGAACCCAGTAGTATCCACGATCTTTTCTGATATTTTTAACTATACCTGTCCAGAAGCCTTTAGCCCTTATATCCTCCCATAGTCCTGCAAAAGCTATGCGAGGCATGTCAGGATGTCTAACAATGTTGTGAGGCTCTCCAACGAGTTCTTCTAGAGTGTATCCGGCCATTTCGCAAAAGAGTTCATTTGCATATACAATAATTCCATTTGCATCAGTCTCACTTAAAATATAACTGTTATCTGGAAAAAACCACTCATCACCATTCTCTTCTTTATAAACTTTCGACATAAATAACCCCTTATTTATAGTATCTAGTCACACCATCCATATTTGAACCCATATTTAGAAGTAGCATATCAGCGATTACTAATGCTGCCATAGATTCACATACTACTGTTCCTCTTATTGCGACACATGGATCATGGCGACCTTTAAGTGAAAAATCCACCTCTTCATTTCTTGTAGTTACAGTATGCTGTTCTTTAAATATAGAGGGTGTTGGTTTAAAGTAGACATTTAAAATAATGTCATCGCCATTACTAATACCACCAAGAATTCCACCTGAGTGATTGCTCTCAAAACCATCTGCACGGATTGCATCATTATTTTGTGAACCCAAAGTACGAGAACTTAAAACACCATCACCTATCTCTACAGCTTTTACGGCGTTTAAACCCATCATAGCATCAGCTAGCACACCATCTAGTTTATAGTATAGAGGTTGACCAAGTCCAACAGGAACACCTTGAATAAGGACACGTGAAACACCACCAACAGAATCATGTTCACTCTTAGCTTTAAGTATCGCCTCTTTTTGAGCCTCTTCTTTAGATGCATCTAAAGCATAAATTATACTACTTTTAGCTTTTTCATAATCAAATACTTCACTAGCGATTCCAGCAACTTCACTAATACCACTTAAAACAGTTATGCCTAACTCTTGTAACATTAATTTAGCTATAGATCCAGCAGCAACTCTAGCAGCAGTTTCACGAGCAGAGCTTCTCCCTCCCCCACGATAATCTCTGAGTCCATACTTATGAAAATATGTAAAGTCAGCATGCCCGGGGCGAAAGACATCTTTTATATTTGTATAATCTTTTGATTTTTGGTTTGTGTTAAAAATAATCATTGCTATTGGTGTTCCAGTGCTTAAACCCTCAAATACACCAGAAAGTATCTCTACTTTATCAGCCTCTTTTCTAGCTGTTTCAAACTCACTTTTACCAGGTTTTCTACGGTCAAGTTCACTCTGAATATAGGCTTCATCTATTTTAAGACCAGCAGGAACGCCATCAAGAAGGCAGCCTATAGCTTTACCATGTGATTCACCAAATGTACTAAATCGTAATTTTTCTCCAAAACTATTCACTACTCTTCCTCTTTAAGAATTTGCACGGCCTCTTCTGCTGCAACCTGTTGCGCTATTTTTTTGCTCTTGCCAACAGCACGTGCATACTCTTTGTTCTCAATAAAAACACCAACCTCAAACTCTTTTAAATGGTCAGGCCCGCGACTAGCAAGAACTCTATACTCTGGTGTTATACCGAATCTTGCTTGAGTAAGCTCTTGAAGTGTTGTTTTAAAATCTCTAAAAAGAGAGTCTAAAGATATCTCATGGTGATTTTCTTCTATAAGCTTAATAGCTATCTCTCCAACAATTTTTAAACCAGCTTCGAGATAGATTGCACCCATTACAGCTTCAAAGGCATTTGACAATAGAGATGACTTTTCACGTCCCCCGTTGTTATCTTCTGCATTTGAAAGAAGTATATACTCTCCTAATTTTAAAGCACGTGCAAGCTTATCAAAACCTGTTTCATTAACCAATGATGCTCTTATCTTAGAGAGTTTTCCCTCATCAGATTTTCTAAACTTAACAAAAAGATACTCACCCACGACAAGATCAAGCACTGCATCTCCTAAGAATTCTAAGCGCTCATTATCGTAAGGCTGTTTGTAGCTCTTATGTGTCAGCGCTTCGATAATGAGCTTTTTATCATCAAATTCATAACCAAGTCTTTTTTCTAATGTTTCTATATTTTTATGCATTATTTCTCTCTTTATTTCACAATCTTATTGAAAGGAGTTATTTTCTTCACTAAAGTCTTTATGATAATCTTTTCCTAAACTCCACTCTACTCTTGCTGTATCTATTGCATGGCAAGAGGAACAACGGTTAAATACAAACGGATAAACCACTTTACAATCATCACATATGTACTCAAAACTTAAAGTGGCGTTTGCTTTACCTTGAAGTTTTATAAGCACATCAAACTCAAATACTGAGCTAGACTGTGCTAAATTTATATCACCACGAGCAGTGTATAACTCCCGTAGATAGCCATTTTTTGAAATTATATCTAAATTCAAATCTTTTAACTCGACACCCCAAAGTATATCACTTAAAAGTTCACTCTTTGAACTGTCAAAATTCTCCCAGGCAAGTTTTGGATCTACACGAAATAGATACTCAAATACTATATGTGCTAACTGATGGGTCTCTTTATATGTCACTAGTAACTCTTGTGCCTTTTGCTCTTGACTCAGGCTTGATGAGTTTAAAAGAGCCATCATTTTAAGATAAACACTATCGAGTGCTATATCTTTGTTTAGCTCATCGAGTGGCTCCAAAACTTCTAATGCAGCCTTATAATCACGCATATACTCATAGACTAAAAGAAGATAGTTTAAAGCCTGAGGGGTACGAGGATTTGTCTCAAGTATGCTTAAAAAAACTTGTTTTGATCGCTCTAAAAAACCCGCTTTAAAATAAGTCTTTCCAAGTAGAAACATTGTTTCTCTCTTGTTTTCACTACTCCCAACACTGAGTATTTCATTATAAATTTCTATACTCTTTTCATAATCTCCATTTTTGGAGTAAGAGTGAGCAAGTAGTAACCAAGACTTTTCTGAGAGGTCTCCACTAGAGATAAGGACTTTGAGTTCATCTTTTGATGGTAAAGCTCTAAACTGTTTTAAAAATTTATCTAAATATTTTGAATCTTCACGGCGTTTATATCTACTCCACCAGTAGGAGAAAAAAGTAATCATAAATATAATTACAAAAAATACAATAATGGAAAAAAGAGGGTCGCGATACTCTATAAAAAATGTATTCATCAGTCGTAAACCACTATGCCGTAGTCATCTTTTAAACGGTAAAAAGTAGACTCTGCACTAAACTCTAAATCTCTCATCTTTGCTAATTGCACAAGGGAGTTTTTAGTCACTTTTATGCCATTTTCACGAAAAAACTTTTTGATGTTTACAAACTTCACATCCTCTACAAACTTATACTCAAACTCTTTATGAAGCTTCATCTTATCTGATGAAAACAGATGCTCACTAACATGAAGTTGATCAGATGCAAACTTAATAGGAAGATGACCAGAGAGGTCGGTAAGTATATCTTCTATGTGAAGATGTTTAGGGGGAAGTGTCTCTTTTTGTATAAAGATATATTTGTTGTTAAGTTTCATATTTGGAGTGTTTTTCCAGTACTTATACGCTGGATTTGAAACGCCAAGTTTCGATGAAACTTCGCGCCAGAGCCAAAAGGAGTTAAGTGTACTAGGCAGATGTGACATGGCGTTTAACTCCTCTGAAACTAATTTAGTAAATTATATACTTTTTTACTAAATTGTGCCCTTAAAGTAGCTATGGAAAACTTACTTAGAGCATACTAATAAGTAGAGCACTAAACATCAACTGAAGTGCGAATAGAAGTGAAGAGACTTTAAATGCTGTTCCTGCAGTTTTCATAATAGTTCCAAAGTGTATCATAAGTCCAATGGCACTCATTGCTATAAGGGTGATGTAGTGACTTACAGTACCTATAAGAGTTTCTATCTCTTCTGGCAACAATCCAAGTGAAGCGACAATAGAAAAACCTACAAACCAAAGTATAAAAGAGGGAACACCTACTTTTGCTTTTCCTTCAACCTCATCACCCTCTTTCTGACTCTCTCTCTTTGCTATATATATTAAGATAAGAACAAGAGGTACCAGGAGTAAAACTCTTCCCATTTTAACAACAGTAGCATAGTGCCCTGCTTCATCAGAGATACTAAAACCTGCAGCTACAGCTTGTCCTACAGCTTGAAGAGTATTTCCTGTGAAAATTCCAGCTTGAATATCTGTAAAACCTAACATATGTGCTAGAAATGGTGCTAAAAATATACCTATAGTTCCCATAAGGTTTACAAGTGCTATACTTATACCTATGTCATTGCTCTGTACCTTCGCTACACCAGAAGTAGCAGCGATTGCAGAGCTTCCACATACACCATTTCCTATACCTATCATAAGAGAGAGTTTAGGGTTTAGTTTAAAGAGTTTTCCAAGTAAAATACCCATTGAAATAGTAAATACCATCCCTAAAACAATAATCAAAATTGTTTTAACACCTAAGTTTGCTAACATTGTAAAGTTAAGGTTAATTCCCATAAGTGCGATAGCGAACATAAGTAAGTCTTTCTCCGCGAACTTCACACCACTCTTAAATCCAGGCTCATCTGTATGAAAAGTTTTAAAAAATATATTTCCTACAATCATTCCAAGAATGATTGCAACTGTCGCTGTGCTAAAAGAGATAAAGTGTGTAATAGTACTAGCTAAAATTGCTACAACAATACTAGCAAGTAGACCTTTTGTATATGTTTTATATTTAGATATGCTAAACATCTAAATCCTTTGTATTTGAATGATTTTAAACTAAAATGCAATTATACCAAAAAGCTATTTTACTTCTATTTGCATATGTAATTTTACCACTCCATCCTTACTGTTTTCATTTTTAATACTAGTACCGACTATAACTCTTTTTTGATCTATAAATTTCTCTTGTACCAAATAAAATGATATTGCTTTTGATCTTGCATCAGCTAAAACTAAAAGCTCTTGGGTACTTAGAGTCTGAGCATCTATACATAATTTAAGAAGTGCATTAAAATAATTTCTATCATATTCATCATCTTTATAATCTTTTGATAATTTATCTCTGAGTTTTTCTACTACATCATCATCTTTAATTTCTTCGTAAATATCTTCTAACAACTCACTATTCATAGCACTCTCATGCTCTTTCCTATTTTTAATGCCACTTTTAATCATCACTATATCTATAAGCTTATCTAATTTTATTGCTTGAGCATCTATCTTTTCATCGTAAACCCCGTTTAAGGCTAAAAGTATCTTAGGTTTTTTACTCATCATTTTAACTATTTGATCTAGTTTTTCTCTCTCTGGAGGAGTTATAATACTTCTTCCTGCTTCAAAGCCTACATACTCAAGTTCCTCTGCATCAATACCCATTACCGAACCTAAAAACTTAAATGGTGAAAGTACTGCTTTAGCAATAAGATTTCCTATAGTTTTTAAAATTAGTGTTCCATACTTAAAGTCAGGTTCATCAAGATTACCTTCTACTGGCATATCTATATCTATAACACCATCACCATCTTCAAGTAATCCGATTATAAATCCAAGTGGTAAAACTGTTATATTTTCATCATCTATCTCAGGGCCTAGTACAACTTTTTTCATCATAATTGTGTTGCTACCATGAAGCTCTGAGTTAAGTATGTCATAGCCAAGGTCAAGATAGAGTTTTCCAGACTCAATCTCATGGCCAGCAAAAGATGCAATATACCCACTAAGAGAGTTTAATTCAAGATTTTTAAAGTTAAACGCCAAGTCTGTGTATGCTTTAGGATTTGAGCTATCAATACTCCCTTTAAGTCTTGTTGAGCCATAATTATCAACCTCTCCCGCTATATTTAGGTAAGTAGTTTCACCTGGAGTATTTGAGATAGAGTAGATAACCCCATCAAGATGGTGTATATGTGTAGAAAACTTTATAGGAATAGAATAATCAGTAAATTTAGCACTCCCAAGAGCTATATTTGTTTTTAAAATATTTATGTCAAATGGTGTTTCTTCATCTTTAGAACTGTTTATCTCTTGTGGGAATTTTGATAACTGAGAGAAATTCATACTCTTATTCTCATCAATCTTTGTATTTATATAAAAAGCATTTACATCTATCTCATTTATATAAAGCCTATTCGGAAAGAGTTCAAGGGTAAACTCTTTTGTATCTACCTCATTAAGTGATAAAAGGAGAGAGTCATCTCTTGTGTCATTTACAAAAAATGAGTCAAGTTTAAAAGAGCTCTTAACTCTTAAATCTGGTGCAGATTTTGAAACACCATAAGAACTCGTACCCTTGAGAGAGAAACGACCATCATTAACATCAATGAAATGAGTCTCTTGAATATAAGGAGTGAGTTCAGTCAAAGAGATATCTTTTATCTCAAAGCTCCCTTTTTGCTTCAGTGGAGTGTGTCTCAGTTTTCCTTTTGCTTTTAGTGTTCCCTTCTCATTCACTCTCATTGACATACTATAAGAGAGCCAAGAGTTCTTTTTTAAATCTATGTTATACAGATTTAAGTAGATTTCATCTATCTTACTCTTTGTCGTGTGAGTCAGTACTTTATCTGTAAAATTTACCTTAGCAGTTTTTAGGCTAAACTCTTCTAACTTCACACTAAAATCTTTCTCTGTTTCTACTTTTTTGGGCTCTTTACTCGGCTTTGGAACTACAAGATTTTCAAGATTTAATTTACCATTTTTATAGCGGATAGCATTTATATTTAAACTATTTATGCTTGTTTTTACGAGACTTAGCTCTTTTATCTGTGTATTTAATTTTATGCCATTTACATTAAAACTCTTAAAAGTTACAAGTTTCTCTTTTGTACTTCTCTTGTTGACTCTAAATTTATCCAAAGAGATATTTGCATCATTTATCTTAAAAACCATACTTTCATCTATCTCTTGTAGTCGGCTATCACTCTGAAAACTAAGAAGTGAACTTTGAAGCTTCACATCGTAAACATTAAGTTTCTCTTTTGCCACCTCATCCAGATAAGGTCTATAATGAACTATGTCAAAATCTTTACAACTGCTCAAAGAAGATATATCTAACTCTTTATGTCTTATAGTTCCACTAGATTTACACTTTGTTCTCTTATTTATCAACATATTTATCTGGTACGAGAAAGGAGTTTCACCTAAGAGTGTAATATCTTGTGCATAAAGATTTAACTCATTCAAATCACTTATTACTTTTGGTTTAATAGCTTCGTCTTTAAACGCCAAAGATATTTTTTCAAATGCTACATCTCGAATTAGAACGTTCCAAGGTTCTGAAATAGTTGGCTCAGAGAGATTTTCATCAACATTAACATTAACAGTTTTACTAGAATCAACTTTGATATATTCACTCCAGTCAATCTCTCCACTCTTTTGGCGTTTAACTTTAACATTTAAGCCAATAAGCCCTATTTTTTCCACATCAACACTTTGAATAAAAGGTTTAATAGTTCCATGTTTTACATAAAAATTTTCTAATGTTAGAACATCTTTATACCTATTTTTTGGCTTTATTCGTAACTTATCTAAGGAGATGTTTAGATTATCTATAGTTGTCGCATTTAACTCATCAAAATTTAATCTATAGTCTGTGTGAAAAGAGATTTTTCCATCTGCAACTTCAAGGTTTAAATCATCCTTAATATACTTCCACTCAGTATATAGTTTACTAGCTTCAAAATCCAAACTTCCTTTTACTTCAAAAGGTGCAAACCCAACTACTTTTGTCTTAAAGTCTATGAAGCCACCATCACCAAGTGTGCTGTAAAGTCTTAGCCCAGCACTACTTGCGTTTACTTCAGCAGTATCTATGTCATAAAGTAAAAACCCTATTTTTTCAAAAGAAAATTCAAAAATATTCTCTTTTGTGTAGTCTTTGTAAAAAAGCCCGCCATCTATAACCGCAACACTATCTACAATAATTCTTGGCATAGGAGAAGAGCTATTCTCTTCAGATTTTTCCTCTCTATTTTTTTTAATAATATTTAAAAGATTAAAGGTTTTATCTCTGTTATATGTTAGATATGTTGTTGGCTTACTCAATGTTATTTTTTTAATATGTAAAGCACCGTAAAGAAGAGAAGATGGGTCGAAATTTATTAAAAAAGATTTGAATGTTACTAATAGTTTCTTATCTAAAGAGTAAAGTCTAACATCCGATAGAGTCAACTGAAAAATAAAAGGGTTAAAGTAGAGACTCTCAAGTGTAACTTTAGCATTTGTATTTTCTTGTACAATGTTTATTATCTGTGGTTTAAGAAGAATGGGAAATATAAAAAAGCCTATCAGTGTATAAACTGATAGGCTATAAAAAATGATTTTTTTCAATTTAGAGAACAAGACAGACTCCATAAAATATATTTATAAAGTTTATCTTATTTAATGTTAAAAAGTAATTATTTTACCTTACTTAAAACACTCTCTTTAGGGTAGATAAAGATTGATTTTCTATAAACAGAAATCTTTTCACTTTTCTTACCATTGCTATCAAGTGCATAAGCATGGATAGTAATAGGGATGATGGTATCTTGTCTTGTATCTGTTGCTAAGTGCTCAGTAGTTCTAAGAGTAACAACTTTTTTCTTTCTCATACCAGGTGTTGCCATAAATGGTTTTGATGGTTTAGCGATGATAATCTTACCTTCCATACCTTTTGGAGGAATAATATCAAAGAAATATCTCATCTTCTCATTT
>Ga0256826_1002204_pt1 | contig 11954 bp, 15 predicted proteins | sample CV79metaG_FD_185975 | JGI IMG/M metagenome (GOLD analysis project Ga0256826, IMG submission 185975) | Hydrothermal vent microbial communities from East Pacific Rise, Pacific Ocean - CV79 | ecosystem: Environmental > Aquatic > Marine > Hydrothermal vents | place: Pacific Ocean: East Pacific Rise... | reverse complement strand
TTTTTCCTCTATATTTACGTCTATCTCCGTGATACACTCTCTTCTTACCTCTATACATATCTCCAAAAATAGTTGAACGTTTGTCTGCTATTTTTCCTAAAATTTTAAAATTTCCCTTTGGTGTACTTTGATCTCTATACATCTTTGTATTGGGTTCAAATTTACGTTTTGCTCCTGTGGTACATGGCGAAGAGAGTGCCACTTTGCCATGTACCAAAAGTGCAATCCTCTGGTCTGAAATATCAATCACTAATTTTGTGTTCTTAGCATTTGCTTGACGCAATAATATTTTCTCTTTAAAGACTGCAAAACTCTTTTTTAGGTTTACATGTTTTTTAAATGCATTGTAGGTTGCATAGTGTTTTATAGGGGTATGCTTTTTATGTTTATGCTTTTTATCTTTTGGAAATTTCATCTTTTTTGCCACACGGTCTAATACTTTTTTAGTTTGTGTTCCTACCCACCCATCGGCATTGTCTAAATGATGTACTTTTTGAAAAGCAATCACCGCTTCTTTGGTTTTCTCTCCCCATTTACCATCTACTTTGAGTTTTGAATGAAGTTTTTTATCTTTGTTGAGTGTAAGTTGTAAATTTCTTACTGTATTGTAGTTGTTTTCACACTGATAAAGTCGTGTACCATCACAGACATCTTTGTGTTTTTTAAAGTAGTTTTGAGCAGTAAGCGTACTTCCAAACAAAAGAAGCACGAAAAAAAGTTTTATCATATACATACCTAATATTCCTCATAAATAATAGGCTATTCTAACACTATTGAAATTAAGACCTAACACTCCAAGATAAACAAACCATAGAAAGCCATAAAATAGCTAAAATTCCACACGATAATACCCATAATCTATTGGTAGTTCTATTAAATAAAATATGCACTCACAAAGCCAATAAGTCCACCAAATACCCCACCCCATACAACGAGCCAGCCTAAGTGTTCTTTAATGAGTTCTTGCACAAGTTCTTTTACCATTTTAGGGGTAAGCTCATCTAGTCTTTTGTGAATAAGATTTTCTACTGAGTCTATCATGTCATCTGAAAGGGCTGAGTTTTGTATGTGGTGGTTGAGTTGTGCCTTAAATGCCTCAGAAGAGACAATAGAACTTACAGCAGATTTTAGTTTGCGTGAAAAAGGTTCACGTAAGCCCTCTAGTGCTTCTTCCCCACCAAACATACTAATGGCTCCTCCAAATTTGGACTCCATTACTGTCACAGAAAGGGCATCAAAAGCAGGTGCGAAGTCTGCTTTGTCTACCAGTGGTGCAAGGTCAATATTTTTCTCTTCTTCTTCAAAAAATCGGCTCAATTGCTCTTTTGTAAAAAATTGTTTCATAATCATTTGAGCAATTGACTCTTTGAAGGTTTCAAAATTTTTCTCTATAACACCCGAACCATACAAGAAAGGTACACGCTCAAAAAGCATGTGTATTGCCAGTTGATTGGTAATGGCACCAGAGAGTGCAAAAAGTCCTGTAAAAAGTAACATCGTATGGTATGACTCAGGCACAAAAAATGCAAGAGCTATGAAAGCCACAGCTACTAAGTCCGTCATAAATGATTTATTTATCAAGTAGTATCTCCTCTAACATTTTAACTTCTCTTATGGCATCTTGATGTTCAGTAAAGCCCCAATCTACCATAAGGTAAGACATAGATGCTTTTTGTGCAGCCATTTCATCACGGGGTCCATCCCCAATAAAAACAGCATTTTCAACACGACATCCTAGCTCATCAAGTACTTTGTAAAGCATATCTGGTGCTGGTTTTCCTTCTGGAACATCATCATAACACCCAACACTATCGAAAAGTTCTAAAATCTCTAAATGTCCCAAAGATTCTAAGGTAGAGTTTCTATAGGCATTGGTAGCAACTGCCAACAACTTACCCTCATTTTTTAAACGCTCAAGCAGGACTTTTATGCCCTCATAGAGTACCAACTCTTTTTCATGGTTTTTTGTATAATACTCAGAAAACCAACGCTCATGGTCTTTATCAAATGCTTTGGCATGATAAAAAACCTGTGCAGGATTAATCGTAGCATCATTGACTAACCGTAAAATATAAGCTTGAGAGAGTGGCTCAAATCCTAAATTTTTACGCACATAATTAATGGCATTAGCAATGGTTAGTGAACTATTTACTAAAGTTCCATCCATATCAAAAATAATAAGTTCTTTCTTCTTCATTTAGTATTACTTCTTTGTTTGGCTATCGTTACGGTTAAATTTAATGTAAATAGAGAGACTTACCAGTAGCAATGAAACCCCTCCAATCAAATAGACTGCATACTCTAATTTGGCAGGATCAGTGAGTGCAAACTTAAATACAAGCATTAAAGACTCTATGGACAAGGCAATAATGATAGAGCCTAAAAAGCGTATCATCGTTTGATGTCCATCTCCTGAACCATGTTTTTTCTCTTTACCTAAAACTTCTTCTTCAAAAATAGCTTTTACCAAATCAAAAATGGCCAAGGAGAGCGTGAGTAAAATGGTAGATTTAAACATTTCATTAATATCAATATTTAGAAAGTTAAAACCAAAACTCATAAAAGAGATAATACCCTTTAGAAAAAGCAACAATGCCACAGCCGCAAGTGCTAAAGAGAATGCAGTATAAGCTACTTTACTTACCGTACCTGAAATAGAATCTATAGAAGAAGGATAAACCATACGTAAGATATTAGCAAGAGAAATATCGACACAAATAATACAAAGTAGTTGATCATTTTCATCATAAATAGGAAAAGAGGAGGTGACTACCATGGTATTACTGATTAAAGAGGGGTATGGGTCTGTTAAGGAACAACGATGTTCTTTGATGGTTTTATAATAATAGGCTCTATCGGAACGGTCATCACCTAAGCCCATACCTCTTAGTTTACGATTTTTTGAAACATTCGCAACGATTTGTTTACCATTACCATCTAGTGCATAAATCGCTTCTGCTTTAGGCAAACTTTGATTGAGCGTTTCTAACTGTGCTAACAGTGAGTCAATATCGGTACTTTGTATCGTATTTGAGATATTTCTCCCCATAATATAACACAAGTAGGCACGTGCTTTTACACGTATCTCTGCATACTCTTTTATCTCTTTAATTTGCATCGTTTACTCCTTAAAGTACTTTTCCTAATACATCGGTATAAGATGTTTTTTGGTTAATGCTCACTTCTGGTTTAATACTTCCTTTTTCAGAGAAAGTTAAAAGTGTAGAACCCATTTCAAACCATCCAAACATCTCTCCTCTTTCTAACCATAGGTTTTCATAGCTATAGTGCTGAGGCTCTCTTATATCTGAGTTTGTCTCTATTGCTTTTTCAAAAGTCACTACCATTTTACCTACGTTCAGTGCCCCTACCAGTACAAGCATCTGTACCCTACCCTTTTCATCACGACACTCTATTACTACCCTTTCATTTTCAATAAAAAGATTTTGCTTGTTACGTAAAAGAGGAAAATTTACAGGGTAAAGTTTTCCTGGAATATGTGTCAATGAAAGTATCTGTAGTTTCATAGGCATATGGTAGCGGTGGTAATCTTTTGGAGAGAGATAGAAGTTAATAAACTCTCCTCCTTCAAGTGTGGGTACTACTGCTTGATGGTAGCTACCAAACAGTCCCTCTATGCCATAAGACATTCCCTTGATTTGATATGCCTTAGCATCATGAATAACCCCTGCATCAGAAATAAGTGCATCTACGCCACAAATCAGTGCAGAGGTATCGCTTGGAAGTGCTCTCTCTTTTTCAAATGCTCTTGTAAAAAGTTTATTGAGCGTCACATAACTACTAGGTGCTTTAAACTCTGACATGTCAAGCCCCATAAGTCTTACGTAAGATGCATTAATGACATGTTGCACCAAAGAGGGAAATTCTTTGGATGCAAAAGAACCAAAAGCGGAAGATATGACTGAAGTATAGTGTTTTTTCATCGTATAAATCCTAAAATAATATTATTGGTATTATACACATTTCTACATAGCATTACCCTAGGCTTAATGAAACTTTGATATAGTAAATAAAAAATAATTTTTATTTCAAAAGGAACCGTATGTTAAAACCTCTTTACCTTACACTTTCAGCTCTTCTTCTTACTTCTGGCTCTCTTGTTGCCCAAGATGCGTATGGTCTATATGTAGGTGGGGCGTATGCTTCTACCAATTTAGAGTTAAGTATAGAGGGATTGAATGAAGCAAAACAACAAGTATTTGACAACGATACCAATAGTGTTATTTTATTTGCAGGATACAACATCAATAAAAATATAGGTATTGAAGGACGATATTATGTCAACTCTTCAGACATTACACTAGACGACAATTCTGCTTTTAGTGGTACATACAAAGCCCAAACTATTGCTCTTTATGCGAAACCTAAATTAGATTTAGGTGTATTTGCACTCTATGGACTTATTGGCTTTAGTTACAATGACTATACACTTGATGAACTCTTTGATGGTGGACATGATGACACACTTTTTTCATGGGGTGCAGGTACACAATTTAACCTTACCCATAACCTTGGGTTCTTTGTTGACTATACAGACTTAGGAAGAAGTGAAAATGTGATTACCACAAACCTCTCTTCTTGGAACCTTGGTATCAACTACCAATTTTAGGAAATTTAATGGCAAAATATATTCTTTTTGATACAGAAACCACAGGTGCATCTGAAGAAGATCGCATTATTCAAGTAGGTGCATTAATGGTACATAGTCGTGACAACATAGAAGTCTTTGACGCACTTTGTTCAAGTGAGGTACCCATTAAAATTGAAGCAATGGAAGTACACAACATTACCCCAGATATGCTGGAAAACCAACCCCCTTATGCTTCACTCACTTTTGCTCAGAAACTTGAAAGTTACAATCAAAAAGAGAACTATTTGATTGCACATAATATCAGTTTTGATTTGGCTATGGTTCAAAAAGAAGGATTTATCAACCACTATACTTCCATCGATACCCTACACTGTGCAAAGCATTTACTTCCTGACTTACCCTACCATAGATTACAGTATTTACGTTATGCTCTTGGATTATACAAAACAGAAACAAAAGAAGCAGAGGCTTTAGGTGTTACCATTAAAGCCCATGATGCCATTGGTGATGTGTTAGTAATGAAGCTACTACTCTCGGTACTGGTACAAAAAGCCAAAGCACAATTTCCCTCTTCTAACCCTATGGTAAAACTTGCAGAACTCACACAGACACCTGTACTGTTAAAAACATTTAAATTTGGAAAGTATAAAGGTAGAGAGATAGAAGAGATAGTCAAAGCAGACCAAGGCTACATTCAATGGATGCAAAAAAATATGGAACTAGATGAAGATCTAGCCCATACCTTAACACACTACTTAGCTTAGTGTTTCTCACCTGTATAATGGGTGAGTGCATCTTTCATTAATGCAATATGATAATTTTCTTGATGGTTAATAAAGTCAAAAAAGTGTGCTAATGCTTTGCTGTCTTTTGCCACAGCTTCAGAGAGTTTTTTACACTCCTCTTTTGCAGCCAACTCTTCATCAATACCATCTTTTAAAAACTGTACCACATCATCTACTTGATAAAGCTCTTTCATGACGACTCTTGGTACTGCCAAAATTCCCATTTTTGCACCCATTTCTCCAAATCGTTTAAGATGAAAAAAGCTTTCATCAATAAGAATTTGAAAAATTCTATTCATATACGCATCATTACTATGGGCTTTAAGGTAGTTGTAGATTAAAATAAGTTCATACTCTTTATAGGTCTCTTCAAACAAAAAGAGTGTGAGTGCATCGGTAGCTTCTTGTGTAAGCGGTATACCTTCTAGTTCTCTTTTTACATTAAATGCCGTTACTGCCTCATCTTTCATCTCTTTAAGTGTACGTTGCATATAGTCAATATCACTCCCTATACGTGCATTTAAGGCTTTATCTGGAGAACCCATAAGCTGAAGATGAATTTCACCCAATCTTTTCACAAGGTCATGCAACAAGTCACTTAATTTTTCAACTTTAATAGGAATGGCATCTCTGTCATAGCTATAACTTTCATCTAATGTAATGATTTCATTTTCAAGCCATGTTAAATGTCTAAATAAAATATCAGAAAAATCAAACAAAACTTGTTTATTGGTACTCTTACTCATAAAGCCTGCCATAAGCATCTCTAACCATACTTCATGGGTTTTAATCATTAACGTTTTCATTATGCTTCCTCTTCTTTAGGGACACAACTACTTGCTATTTGATAGGTAACTGCAGGGAAGTCAGGGTCAATCTCTCTTTTCACATAGGTATCAACCGCTGCTCTGATAGCTAAAGCTACCATCTCAGAACATGCAGCATCTTCAGAAGGAAGTTTATCTAACAGATTCATTGTTGCATCTACAAGATTATAGATACCCTTAAAGTTCAAGCCTTTGGCTTCTTCGGTTAACATAGAACCTGCAACCACTGTGGTAGTACATCCTATGGCTTGAAAACGAATATCATCCACATAAGGTTGATCTTCATCTTTTCCCACACGTATAAAAATGGCTACTTTCTCACCATTTTCTGGATTTTTACCTATCCCTTGTGCATCGGCACTCTCTAAAGTACCGTAGTTTTTAGGGTTCATCATATGCTCAATAAGCTCAGAATCAACATTCATACGACCATGCTCCTCATTATTTTAGTAAAATTATTATACCATTTATGCTTTAGAGTAGCATACTGCCATTGGTGTTAAAGCATTTTAAGTATAATACACCTAATTAATAAAATTCATACGTCTTGGAGCTACACTACTATGTTAAGATTTGCCCCCTCACCTACAGGTGACATGCCTATAGGTAACCTACGTGTTGCCATACTCAATTATCTTGTTTCACAACAAAGTAATCTACCCTTTACTATTCGTATTGAAGACTCAGATAAAGCCCATAATATTGAAGGAAAAGATACTGAAATTATGCAAATACTTGAAAAATTTGCACTTATTCATGACTCTGTTTTTCATCAAAGTGAGCATCTTCATATGCATCAAACACTTGCCATTAAACTTTTAGAAGAGAAAAAAGCATTTATCTGTACTTGTGCAGCACAACGCTGTGAATGTATAAACGTACAGCATGACGCTTCTTTGCTTAAAAAAGAGAAGATTCCATTTTCTATTCGTATTCAACAGCCAAACACTGACATTGTTGTCCCAGACATACTCTCAGAAGCCTACATAACAAAGGCTGAAACAATTGAACCTTTTGTCATTTTACGTGCAGACGGAACACCAACCGATACTTTTGCCTGTGCGTGTGGTGATATGCTAAGTGGAGTCACACTTATTATTCGTGAAAACACTTCTCTTTTAGAAAGTGCAAAACAAGAGCATATCAAATCACTCTTAAACTTTGAATCAACATCCAAATATGCACATATTGCTAGCATACTAGACAAGCAGAATGCACCAATGGCACAAGAAGATGAAAAAACCTATGTAAAATGGCTTTTTGCTCAAGGGTTTATTCCTGATGCTATTATCAACTACCTTTTAACTCTTGGCTATAAAGAGATTCCTGAAGAGATTTTCACCCTGCCAGAAGCCATAAAATGGTTTAAGTTAGAAAATATTTCTCTTGAAGCTTCAAAGTTTGACTTAGAAAAATTAAAGTCAATCAACAGAGCCCATCTAAAAAATATGCCCGATGTACAGCTCTCTACTTTATTTGGGTTTGCAGATGCTGAGGTAGGTAAATTGGTAAAACTTTATTTATCAGAAGCCAGCACCATTAATGAACTTGCATTAAGAATTCGTCCCATCTTTGCTAAAAAATCATTAAACAATGCATACAAAGAAGAGATGATGTTACTCCAAAACATTATTATGGATGCACCTATGATTTCGCAGTATGATGAATTCATCTCTTATTTGAAGAAAAATTCAAACCTAGAAGAAGAAACATTACTAAACGCACTTCGCTTACTTTTAACTGGTGCAGACACAGGACCTAATCTTTGTGATATTTATCCATTTATTAAAGCATATCTACTGGAGGTAGCTTCATGATTTTTGAACTTTACGGACTTATCCACTCTCTTGTGACTCTCTATATTTGGGTCATTATTATTGCATCTTTTCTGAGCTTTGTACGACCTGATCCACATAATCCTATCGTACAAACACTTTACCGACTTACAGAACCTGTCTTTGCTTTTATACGTAAAAAAATGCCATGGGTAATGTTCTCAGGTATTGACCTCTCTCCCCTTATCATTATTTTTGGATTACAGTTTGTTGATATAATAGTCAGAAACCTACTTTTTGGATAAGATATAGATGATACTACGTACCTTTTTACTCTTTTTCTTACTCTTTAATGCATCACTTGAAGCAAAACATTTTAGTTACTGGAAAGTACATCAAATGCCCAAAAGTATTGAAAAAGATTACTATATTTGGAGATTACTTTTACAAAAAAGTACTTCTGTTGCAGAAGCAAAAGAGATTATCTTAGAAGCAACTAGACTCAACAAAAAACTGCGTACTGCCTATAAAACAAAAACGGGTAAAAATGCAAAACTTAAACCTGTGCATAAAGTACGTAAAGTCACTGCTGGTGCAAACCAATGGAGAGTACGTAGTCAAGCCGATAAACATTTCAAACATGGACTTGCCCTACTCAAACAAGAGAAAGAAAAACAAGCCGCACACTATTTTGATTTATCTCGTAAAGGCTATACAAAACGTTATGATATAGACAAAACACTTTTTTGGCTCTATTTAGCTACCAAAGACCGTGCCTATATTCACCTTTTAAGAAAAAGTTATGCCATCAATATTTATACCCTTATGGCAGCCGATACAATGCAAGGATACTATCCTAAAAGTATTACTCAAAATTTATGGCAAGAGAAAACTCCTAATTTTGATATTAAAAATCCTATTGAGTGGGCAAAAGTAAAACACAAAATAAAAGCAGGTTATAACCTAGATAACTTAGCCCAAGAGTACAAGTCACAAGAGTGTATTGGTATCTATACCTATTTAAAGGCAAAAGCATGTCACTATAAAGAGTCTTATTTTCCTATGCCGTATCGTGATGCAATGAAACATATGAGTAAAGAGCGTCAAGCACTCATCTATGCCATAGCAAGACAAGAGAGCCGTTTTGTTCCAGCATCTGTTTCACGTTCATTTGCCTTAGGTATGATGCAGTTTATGCCTTTTCTTATTAAACATATCGCAAAAGAAAAAGGAGAAAAAATTGACTATGATGCTATTTTTGACCCTTACAAAGCCATTGAATATGCAGATCATCATTTAGATTATCTTACAAAATATTTACACCATCCACTCTTTATTGCCTATGCATACAATGGGGGTATAGGATTTACAAGAAGACATATTCAAAATAAAAAGCATTTTAGACGTGGTCCGTATGAACCCTATATGAGTATGGAGAGTATGAAAAATGTTGAAGCAAGAGAATACGGGAAAAAAGTCTTAGCAAACTATGTGATTTATCTTAATAAATTAGGGGTTAAAACCCGTATTTTTCCCCTACTTCGTGTACTTGCAACACCTAAAAAAACCGATACTTTTAGAAAGTAGATTAAAAACCTTTTTTACTATAGACAAACTTTGCCACTTTGGTAAAGTGTAATTTCTCTTTCCCGTACAGGGGATGAGAAAAAAGTAACGAAAAACGTGAAGAGGCATGAGGATACGTCACGTCATAATAACTTCCCCAATCCGTCACAAATGAAATATCTTTTAATCTCTCATCATTCTCTTCTAAAGCAACTACACTGAGTGCTTTTTTCTTTCCAAGTGTTAAAGTATACGCAGAGATATTATTATCGCTCATATTATTCTCAGACATGTTTTGATCAAAATAGAGTCTATCCAGTTCTGGATTTTCAAACTGTATCCCTACAATAAAACGCTCAGGTCGTGTATCGTTTTTTTCAAAATTATTTTGGTAAAGGTGTGTAGCAGTTAAAATAGCACTAGAACCATTTTCATCACGAATTTCAGCTTTTTCGGTTTGCTGAAGATGCTTATGATAACTTATATTTTTAACATAAGACTGCATTAATGCTTGCTCTTTTTTTGATGCACACCCTGACAATAGTATGAGGGCAGAAAATCCGATGATGGCTCTAAACATAAACACTCCTTTAATTCAAAGCAGTTTAACATACTTTCAATAAACATTTAAGTATAATTTCTTCAATAGATTATAAAAGGGTACGTGTATGAAAAAAAGAGTAGCGGTTGCATTTACGGGACCATCTAACAGTGGAAAAACCACACTTATTGAAAAAATAGCCAAGAAATTACTCCTTGAACAAGAAGTTGCTATTGTCAAAAATGATCCAAAAGACAAAGCTATTTTTGACATAGAAGGAAAAGACAGCGACAAGTTTACAAAAACGGGTGCAGAAGTAGTGATTACCTCTCCTACGCGTACAACCTATTTTTCTCAAAGAGAAAAAACACTTAGTGACATTGTTTCTATGCTCAGCCACTTCGATATTTTACTCGTAGAAGGTCTTAAAACCCTTCCACTTCCTCGTATTGCCATTTTTAGAAACACTATAGATGAAAATTATTTTGAATGTTCCGAAGCCATTGCGGTAGATGACTCTATCTGTCTCAATGACTATAACATTCCCTCACATATCGCTCTTTTAGACTTAAACAACACAGACCAAATTATTGAATGGATTAAAACCCATGCGAAGGATATATAAATGAATACCATATTTGAAACCATAAAAACAGTTGCATTTGAGATTGACAATGCCATTAAAACCTCTGATTTAGGGTACTCTGATTCAGAAAACTCATCAGGAGAAGATCAACTTAAACTTGATGTACAATCTGACCTTATTATAGAAAAAGCCTTTGCTTGTGTTGATGTTGTAAAAAACCTAGTGAGTGAAGAAAAAGAAGGGGTATTAGAACTCCATGAGGAAGGAAAATATACCATCTGTTATGACCCCCTAGATGGTTCAAGCTTAGTAGATGTAAACCTCTCAGTAGGATCAATTTTTGGTATTTACGAAGGTGAACTTAAAGCTCAAAACCTTGTAGCTTCAGCCTATGTAGTCTATGGACCACGTATAGAACTTGTGATTGCGACACAAGGTCAAGCCCCTGTGCTTTCTCGTGTAATCGCTGGTGAGTTTAAAGAAATAGGAACCATTCAAGTAGGAGAAAAAGGAAAACTTAATGCTTCTGGAGGTACACAGCAAAACTGGGCTGATTACCACAAAGCCTTTATAGATAGTCTTTTTGCAGAAGGTTACAGACTTCGTTATTCTGGTGGAATGGTACCAGATCTTCACCAAATCATGCTCAAAGGTGGTGGACTCTTTTCTTACCCTGGAACAACAGACAAACCAGAAGGAAAACTACGTCAACTGTTTGAGGTCATTCCTTTTGCATTTATGTATGAACAAGCTGGTGGTCAAGCCATTGATGACAAAGGCAACAGACTCATGGAACTTGTACCAAGACACCCACATGATACAAGTCCATGTTTTTTTGGTTCAAATTATGAAATAGAAGCCCTTAAAAAAGCCTATGGAATTGCCAACTAATGTCTGAACAAGTTCTTGATGAATGGAAAATAGCACTGGTTCAGAAAAAATCTGAACTAGAAAAATGCCAAGTAGATAATGCGGTAAGAAGTTGTATGCAATGTACCAAACTACTACAGTGTGAGCTTAGAGATGCGTATATTAAATCGGTTTATGATTCTATGAGTAAAGGTGTAGGTGGAGGATTTGAATTTTAAGATGCTTCTTCTATAAGTTTTAATTTTTCTTTTCTACTAAGCTTTTTCTTAATATAATACTCACGTTTTGATGCTTCACTTCGTGAGTCATGCTTCTCAGAATAAACCAAACAAACAGGACGCCTTGCCCTTGTATATTTAGCTCCCTTATTTGAACTATTATGCTCTAGCATT
>Ga0256826_1002203_pt1 | contig 11956 bp, 9 predicted proteins | sample CV79metaG_FD_185975 | JGI IMG/M metagenome (GOLD analysis project Ga0256826, IMG submission 185975) | Hydrothermal vent microbial communities from East Pacific Rise, Pacific Ocean - CV79 | ecosystem: Environmental > Aquatic > Marine > Hydrothermal vents | place: Pacific Ocean: East Pacific Rise... | reverse complement strand
AGTTAGGGATAAAGAGAGTTCGTTCTTATGATAAAAAGATTCCTGAAGCTGTTTTTGAGTGTAGTGACAGAGCCATTAAACTTTTTTTAAAGCATCTTTGGGCTACGGATGGTTCAATTACTCTTCAAAAACAGAAGAATAAAAATGATGTAGTGACTGTCTATTATGCTTCAACAAGTCAAGTTTTGGCAATGCAAGTTCAATCTCTTCTATTACGAGTAGGTATTATATCAAAATGTAGAGAAGTTAAACAGAAAAAAGGAATAAAAGAGTATCGCTCTAGTTATCATGTTTCTGTTCAAGGTAAAGAGAATTTAGAAAAATTTTTAAAAAATGTAGGAAGCTATGGTAAAAGAGGTGAAAGAGTAGATGAGTATTTAAAGCATTTATCTTTGATTAAAACAAATCCAAATAATGGTTGTTTTGATAAATTGGTTTGGAAAACTCATATTCAAAAAGCAAAAGAGAAACAAGAAATTTCATGGAGAACATTTTGTAAAAATCTTGATATGTCCTATTGTGGCACAACACTTTTTAAAAGTGGTGTTTCAAAAGATAGAATGAAAAAAATATCACAGTTTCTGGAAGATAAGTCTATTGTAAAACTTGCAAATTCTAATATTTATTGGGATGAAATAGTCTCTATTGAAGAATATAAAAAAGAGAAAACTTATGATTTAACAGTTGATGGTGTACATAATTTTGTGGCTAATGATATTATTGTTCATAACTCTATTGAACAAGATGCAGATATAGTAATGTTTGTTTATCGGGATGATGTTTATCGTGAGGCTGCTGAAAAAGAGAAAGAGATGAAAGCAAAGGCAGATGGACAGGAGTATGAGAATAAATTTGAAAATAAATTAGAAGAAGATACCGAACTTATTCTTGGAAAACATAGAAATGGACCTACAGGAACAGTTCGTTTGGTGTTTCATAAACAGTTTACTAGGTTTGTTGATGCTCAAAGAGAGGGTGATTATCCAATTGTTCATGAAACTGTATATGATGAAAATATGGATACTAGAGATAATGCAACAATTAATGTTCCAGAAAATAGTACATCTTTTGATATGCCTCATAATTTTGGCTAAATAAATGTTGGAAAAACCAAAACTGTTTATCACATTAAAGAGTTTTTGGTTTTCTGTGCTTTTTTTACTCTCTTTTCTTGTGATTCATCTTTACTATTTGTATGGTGAGTATCAACTCTTTAAAGTAAAGCCTTTTTTTTATACAGATGCCAAAGTGATTAAGGTTTATGAAAAATGGAAAGATAATAACTATTACACCATAATGAAGCTCTACTCTCCTGTTTTAGATATAACTTTTTTCTCTAGAACAAAAATTCGAGCCAATGAGATAACACCTCATGTTCGTCTTAAACTTTTTCCCACTGTTGATATGTTGTTTGTTGATTATTTGAGTACTTCGTTTATTAACTCAAATATAAATGAGATTTATAATAATGAACTATTTAAATCTAGGGTCATAGAGTGGGTTAATAATCAACATCAAAACAGTATGATTGGCAATTTTTATAATGCCATCTATTTTGCTGAACCTCTTAATAAAAAACTGCGTCAACAGGTCTCTCTTTTGGGTGTTAGTCACCTTATTGCATTGAGTGGTTTTCATCTGGCTATTCTCTCTACACTGCTTTTCTTTTTGCTTCGTCCCATTTACCGTTTTTTTCAACAACGCTATTTTCCTTATAGGTTTGATCTTTTAGATATTGGTTTTGTAGTATTACTTTTATTGGCTTGGTATCTTTGGTTTGTAGATACACCTGCTTCTCTGTTACGCTCCTATATGATGATGTTTCTGGGGTGGATTTTTCTTCTTTTGGGGGTGGAGCTTATAAGTTTGTCTTTTTTAACGATGGTTGTACTGCTTCTTTTGGTTATTTTTCCTAAATTACTGCTCTCTTTGGCTTTTTGGTTCTCTGTTTTAGGGGTTTTTTATATATTTTTATTGCTTCATCATTTTAAGGAGTTAAATAGATATTGGATGACTCTTCTTATCTCTTTTGGTATTTTTGTTTTAATGTTGCCTGTTGTACATATGGTTTTTCCTACCACTTCGCCTCTGCAACTTGGTTCATCTTTCTTATCATTGCTTTTTTCACTCTTTTATCCCATAAGTATGGGGTTACATCTGATTGGAGTGGGAGATATTTTTGATACTTTACTTCTTAAACTCTTCTCTTTGAAGGGTAGCCAACTGGATATGACTCTCTCTTATTGGTTAGGAGGCAGTTATATTTTACTCTCTTTACTCTCATTCTATTTTAAAAATCTTTTTTATCTTCTACTCTTGGTTTCTGGCTCATTTTTTATAGGATTATTTATTGGATTTTTGCTATGATTAACTAATTTAACAAAAAGGATAATTTATCGAAAAGTTTAAAGAGTTTCCTATTACTTATACATTAATTATACTCAATATTTTGGTTTTTATGTTCTCATCCATAGACTCTTCATGGGCTAATTCTATTTTTCAGTTTTCAGCAATACAGGGTTATGCTGTTGTAAAATATGGTGAGGTTTATAGACTGTTGACTTCTATGTTTGTTCACAATGATATAATCCATATATCTATGAATATGCTCTCTATCTTTATGGTTGGAAGAATGGTAGAACATCTTTTTAGTCGATGGGCATATATTGCTCTCTATTTTATTTCAGGCTTTTTTGGTAGTTTTGCCTATATGGCTACAAGTTTTTCAGGTGGAGCAGTGGGTGCAAGTGGTGCAATCTTTGGTATTTTTGGGGCATTGGCAGGTTTTGCTTTTGTTCATAGAGAGAGAATGCAACGACAATTTATGCAGTTTATGAGAGATTTTGGAATTATTTTAGTAATCAATTTTTTTATTGGTGTTATTTTCCCATCTATAGCTTTGAGTGCACATATAGGAGGTTTAATAGCTGGAGTTTTAGGAGGTATTGTTATTGCAAAGAGTCGAAATTATTTGGCTGTTTATCTTATTGTCTCGTTGTTGCTTCTATTAGGGATTTATAACTACTTGCCACTCTAACAGATGGCAAGTATAATTTTTTAGTGATTTACATCTGCTTCACAAGGGATAGACTCTACAATTGGTACATTTGGATCATCTGGACAAATCTCTGCAACCTCTACACAGTTTACACATTTTTTAATATTTGGTTTATAACAACCTCTCTGTTTATGAACAACAGGTTTATATTGTGTTCTCACTACAGGTTCATATTTTGTTCTAACTTCTACAGGTAAAATATCTCCTCCTGCAAATAGCAGTGTAGAACCTACAACCATTAGGCTTAGTAATAATTTCATTGAGCTTTCCTTTTTTTAATATGTATTACTTTAACACTTTTTTACTTAAAAGATATATTGATTATAAATATAAATAATTTTTATTAACTTATATAGGTTAAATGTGATTTTTTATATTATTATGTTGAATATCTCTTGCTAAATGATTTGGTATAATTGCAAAATAATTATAGAGGAAAATGGATGAATTTATGTAAAGTTTGTTATGGTAAAACAACTACAATGACCGATAAAAAGAAGGGTATGGCGTATTATCGTTGTAAAAAATGTGGCTTTATCTCTTTGGATAAAGCGTTTATTATTGACAATGTACGTGAAAAAAAACATTATGAAAAACACAACAACAGTTTTGAATGTAAAGGGTATGTTGAGATGTTTGAACGCTTTATCTCTAAAGCGATTGAACCTTATCTTTCAACAATTAATAGTGCTTTAGATTTTGGCTGTGGGCATACAGCAGTTTTAGCCAAACTCTTAGAGAATAGAGGATTAGAGATGGATATTTATGATTACTATTTTTTCCCTAAAAAGCTTTATAGAGATAAAAAGTACGATTTAATTACCTCGACAGAGGTCTTTGAACATTTAGAAAACCCACAAGAGGTTTTAAATGATTTGGTTCAAAGTTTAAACCCTAATGGATATATTGTTTTAATGACACAGTTTCCACCAAGTGATGATGAGCTGTTTTTAAAATGGTGGTATAGAAGAGATATAACCCATATTGGTTTTTTTACACCTAACAGTTTTGAGATTATGGCAGAGGGATTGGGTTTGAAAGTAGTAAAAATTATTGATAAAAATATAGTGGTATTTAGAAAGATATGATAGAAATTTTATTTAAAGATGAGTATTTGGTGGTTATAAATAAGCCTTCAGGATTATTGGTGCATAAGTCTCCAATTGATAAAAAAGAGAGACGCTTTGCACTACAGTTGGTTCGTGACCAGATAGGTCAATATGTCTATCCTGTACACCGTTTAGATAAGCCAACTTCAGGAGTTCTGATATTTGCCTTAAGTTCGGAAGTAGCAAAGATTTTATCAGAAAGTTTTAGAGAAAATAGAGTTAAAAAAGAGTATATGGCTGTGGTTCGTGGTTATACCGAATATGAGGGGCTTATTGATTATGATTTAAAAGTAATTTTAGATAAAAAAGCAGATAAAGATAGAAGAGCAGATAAAGAGCCACAACCTGCACAGACCTATTATGAACAGTTAAAAACTGTAGAGTTGCCTTATCCTGTAAGTCGTTATCCTGTGGCACGTTACTCTCTGGTTAAGCTTTTTCCTCAAACAGGACGAAAACATCAACTTAGACGACATATGAAACATATTTTACATCCTATTGTAGGTGATACCAAATATGGACGAACGGAACATAATAATCTTTTTAGAGAGAAGTTTGATTCTCATCGTCTATTGCTTCATGCCAGTCGAATATCATTTGCACATCCAATAACTAAAAAATATTTGGTTATTGATGCACGGCTTGATAAACAATTTCGAAAGATTCTAAAGCTCTTTTTTAATGCTTAATAAATCTCTATTTATAGTTTTTCATGGCTTGTTGTGCCTCTCTTAATTGGGTTCGTCGTTTTAATGTTTCGCGTTTGTCATGTAGATTTTTACCTTTTGCGATGGCAATACTGACTTTTGCCAAATTACGCTCATTAAAGTAGAGCATCAAGGGTACAATGGTATGACCATCTTTTGAGACTTTTTCAAATAGTTTATCCAGCTCTTTTTTATGGAGCAGTAGCTTTCTTGGACTTCTTGAGTCTCGTGAAAAGTTTCTGTTTGTTGTCTCTAGATGGGCGATATGTCCATTCATTAAATAGAGTTCTCCCTGTATAAAACGGCAAAAAGCATCATTAAGATTGGCTCTTTTTGCACGTAGGGCTTTTACTTCTGAACCCAACAATACTATACCTGCTTCAAATTTTTCAAGTATTTCATAGTTGTGATAAGCTTTTTTATTTTTTGCTATTATATTGATTGCCATTTTTCCATTCTTTATTAAAATTCTTACGATTAGAAGAGGATTTTATAGCCATTGGCTACCTACTTTTGCAAGATTTTTATTGATTATTTTCTTTTAAGCGTGATGATTTTCTTCATAAAACGCCTATATTGCTTGTATTATAGCAAAAATAGTAAAAAGTTATTAAAAAATAATAAGCACTCTGTTATAATTCGTGATAAAATTAAATCCCATAAGGTAGAGGCTTGTTAAAAGATAAATTTATAGAATCTATGGTTGCAGAAGATATTGGTCGAGGAGACCTTTTTTCACGTATCTCTGATTCAAAAGAGGTTCGTGCTTATATTATTGCTAAGAGTGATGGACTATTTGGTGGCAAGGAGTATATTGATGTTTTAGCAAAGATGTATGATTTAGAGCTTCAGTGGCAAATAGGAGATGGGGACTCTTTTAAAGTAGGAGAGAAACTACTCTATATTATGGGAGAGTCTAAAATAGTGTTGTCTTTAGAACGGTCTATTTTAGATATTGCTTTACATGCCTCTTCTATTGCTACATTAACAGGAGAGTTTGTTAAAAAAATAGAGCCTTATGGGGTTAAATTGCTTGACACTCGTAAAACAAGACCTCTATTACGAGAATTTGAGAAGTATGCTGTACGTTGTGGGGGAGGGATTAATCATAGAATGGGTCTTGATGACTGTTTAATGTTAAAAGATACTCACCTTAAAACAATAGATAATTTAAAAGAATTTATGCAAGAGGTTCGTAGAAAAATTCCTTTTACCTCGAAAGTTGAGATTGAATGTGAAGATTTAAATGGTGTTAAAGAGGCGATGGAAGCAGGAGCAGATATTGTAATGTGTGACAATATGTCTAATGCCCAAATTAGAGAAGTGGTTGCTTATCGAAATGAAAATCATAAACATATTCTTTTAGAAGCGAGTGGAAATGTTGGGTTAGAGACCATCGAAGAGATTGCTAAAACGGGTGTGGATGCTATCTCTTCGGGTTCATTAATTCATCAAGCAAATTGGATTGATCTCTCTATGAAGATGGAAGGATAAGTAGATAATATTTATGATAGAAGAGGTTCAAAAACTTATCAATAGATATAATAAAGTTACTATTATTACTCATCTTAATCCTGATGCAGATACGGTTGGTACTGCTTTGGGTATCTATGGACTTCTTAAAAATGCAGGAAAAGAGGTAGAAGTTGTAAATTATGGTAGAAATATACCTATTCAGTTGAATTTTTTACCTTACTCTTCTAAGATAAAGAATAAAATTAATTATGATAAGAGTTTAATTATTGCTTGTGATGCAGGAAGTATTGATAGATTGGGTTTTGATTTAAGTGGACGAGATATTTTAAATATTGATCACCATAAAAGTAATACCAAATTTGGTACAGTTAATGTAATTGATGCTACAGCTGTTTCAGCCTCACACGTTGCCTATGAACTTTTTAAAGATGTTTACCCAATTACCAAAGATATAGCTACTTGCTTCTATACTGCACTAGTTTCAGATACTCAATATTTTACTACAAATAATGTTTCAAAAGAGGTGTTTAATACAGCATCTACCATAATGGGTTATGGTGTTGATATTGCCAAGGTTGTTCGGAATATTAAACAGAGACGCTCCTTATCCTCTCTTCGAATTTTAAGCTCTACTTTAAGTAGTTTGGAGTTGGATTGTGGTGGTAGATTGGCTTTTTTGTATGCCAATAAAAATAAGATGTTAGAGGCAGGAGCAGATCTTTTAGATACTGTTGGCATTATAGATTATGGTATCTCCTTGGCAACCGTGGAGATAGCCGTGATATTGATAGAGACAGAGAGTGTTGTTCGTGTTTCATTTAGAAGTAAAGAGGTAGATGTTTCTGCTTTAGCCATTGGTTTTGGTGGTGGAGGGCATCATAATGCTTCAGGGTTTGAAAAAGCCAACAGTACAATGAATGAATTAAAAATATTAATAAAAAAAGAAATTAAAGAGAGAGGATTATTAGATGCGTAGAAGAAGAAATTATTATGGTCGAAAGAAAAGTTCAAATAGTTTAGGAATAATTATTTTAGGACTTCTTATTGGTGCAGGAGCTTATATCTTTACCTCACAAGGGTTTGAGCGTAATGCCCCCGTTGTTAAAAGTGATGATTTTATCTATTGGAATAGAAAAAATTTAGATATTAAGATTGCTGACGATAGTGCATTAAAGTCATATAAAGTTCAAGTAAGTGATGGAGAGAATACTCTTGTGGTAGCAAATGAAGTTATTGCTGAAAATATTAAAGAAAAAACAATTCATATTGTTTATCCTAAAAAAGTTATAGATGGTGCTAGATTAGATCCAAAAGCAAAAAAACTACAGCTTATTGTTGAAGTAACAGATAAAAGTAATTGGAATTTCTTCCAAGGAAATACAGTTACAAAGATAATTAATGTAGAGGTAGATTATAAGCGTCCTGATATTAATATCTTATCGAACTCCTACTCTGTTACACGTGGTGGTGTTGGATTGGTAGTTTTTCAGGTGAAAGATAAAGGTTTAAAAAATTTTTATGTTCAAGCTGGAGGAAATCGCTTTAAAGCTCAACCTTATAAAAAAGCTGGATACTACGCAACCCTTATTGTTTGGCCATATAATAAAGAGAATTTTATTGCCAATATTGTAGCCGAAGATAAAGCAGGAAATAAGAGAATCTCTAATATTCCTTTCTACCTTTTATCTAAAAAATATAGAACATCATGGATGGAAGCAAAAGATAAATTTATTGATGGAAAAATTTCTGATTTAATCGCTTCTGACCCTGATTATTCAATGATTGAGAACAGATTAGAAAAATTAAGAACCATTAATGAGACAATGAGATTAAAAAATGAGGAGTTAATTCACTCTTTAAGTGTTAAGGTATCTGATGAGTTGTTGGATGAGTGGAAGATTAAGAAATTTTATCCACTTAAAAATGCAGCTAAAGTTGCCTCATTTGGAGATGATAGACACTACTATTATGAGTCAAAAGAGAATGAAGTTTCTAACTCTCAACATGTTGGATTGGATTTGGCAAGTACGAAAATGGCAAAAATTGTAAGTTCAAACCCTGGTGTTGTTGTCTACTCTGATTACAATGGAATCTATGGGAATATGCCAATGATTGACCATGGTTTGGGGCTTTATACTCTCTATGGACACTGTTCAAATATTTTAGTAAAAACAGGTGATAGGGTTGGTGCAGGTTTTGCTATTGCACAAACAGGAAGATCTGGTTTAGCATTGGGAGACCATTTACATTTTGGTATTTTGGTTCAAGGAATAGAGGTTCGTCCAGAAGAGTGGATGGATAGAAAATGGATTAGAGACAATATTGATAAAGTCTTTGCTGTTGCTAATAAAATTATTGAAGGGGAATAGAACCTCTTCTGTTATTGAAGATTGCTAATTCTTTGTAATCTCTTATTTATACAAAAAGTATATAGCATGGGCATTTTTTTGCCCATGAGAATATAAAAAAATCTCTCTCATTTTTTTCTTGATTTTCTTACTTTTAATAAATTAAAATATTAAAAATTTTATGTTGTTTAATTATATTTTTTTGTAAAATAAACTACTCTCAATATTATATTTTCCAATCTTGTTAATAAAATAATTTAAAATTATAAGTTAAGAAAATTTTAAAATTAGTATAATATTTTTTAAATAAAATACTAATAGAGGAAATTAATATGAATTTAAAGAGTGGCTCTTTCTTAATAATAGTTTTATTCTTAACCAGCATCCTTCATGCTTCGGATCCTGTTGTTGAGGTTGTTGCCTCCCTTACTAAATCAGGAGGGATTTATGGGGATGGTGAATTTAATGTTATAGGTGATAAAGTTAATGGTCGTGAAATATGTTCTCAGGATAATAACAATAGTAATATTGAACCTGGTTGTGATATGCTTCAAGATACAGGTTATAACAATAACAATACTCAAGATCCAACAGATGATTATTATACAGGAGATTTAATTGTAAGAACCAGTGATATTTTTGAGTTAAAAGTTGGTTGGTCAATTGTCTATTCAGATAGTCCTGTTACGATTACTTCTACGCTTCCTGTCGAAGGTTTTAGATGGGAAGCTCTTCCTTCTCGTTGTAATGATAGCTCTTCTATTTCTGATGATGGTTTAACAATGACATGTGTTCTCTCCATTTCTGATGAGAATGGAGGTGCAGGAGATTTACCTTTTAATATTAAAGTCAAAGCAAGTACAAAGAATGGTACAAAGACAGGTTTGATTCCTGTTACTATCTCTTCTGATGGTGCAGAGTCAAAAACAGATGATCCTAATGGAGAGTTAACTGTTACAGCTGCACCAAAATGGAATATTCAGAAATCGTTAATTACTTATACCAATTATACAAATGATGATAATGTTTCTGGTTATAAAATTACCTATGGTTTTTACCTTGAAGCAGATGAAGTATCTGGGGAAGAGGATAGCTCTTCAGCAGTTTTAGGAAATGAAGCTTTAGGAGAAGATTTTGCATTACATTTTACAGATACATTTACCAACCTTTCAGATGAAAAAATTCCAAATTCGGAATTAATTGGATGTCGTATTGGTACAATATCTGGACAGCCTTATCCCTTTTATAACAGTAATTATCCAAATAGGTCTGTAGAGTCAATAGAGGATGATTTAAGTTTAAGTTGTAGTCAAAGTGGAAAGGGAGAAGATATAACTGTAGATTATACAGGTATTAATGCCTCTTTAAATCATGTTGCTACAAAGACTACTTCTAATGCTATTATTCCTTTGACTCGATTGGTTGTTGCTTTAGGAATTATTGAGATTTTTGTTCCCGAGGAAGATGTTAAGAATGCAACAGATAAAGGGAATGATACCTATGAACTTAAAACAAAAAATAGAATAACCAGTTTTGATCCAGACTCTATTTCTGGTCAATCAAACTTTAAGACAGAAATAGAAAGTGAATTAGATAATAAGGCATTTGCTAACCTTCTATACTATGGACCTGGATATACTGCAGGTAGCTATTATAAATATTTTATGAAAAATATTGATGAAGTTGTGCCTCTTGAAACAACAACTTATTCGTGGTACTCTGCTGATGGTATGGTAACTCCAAACAGGAAGTTTGGAGCAAGAATTCAGTTTACAAACTCAGGAAATAAAGATTTTAATAACTCTATTCTTTGTGATGTTGTAGATTCTAATACTTATGAAGTTATTGATATAGAGGAGGGTTCTGCAGTTAAACCCTATTGGAATACCTCTGATATGAATTATACGGTTGAATATGCTACAGGTTATGTTGACTCTTGGCCACCTCCATTAAATCAAAGTAATAGAGATTTGGTTATTAATGAGTGTAAGGATAGTTCTGTTGTTTGGTATGATAATACTACAGATGCCAGAGAGAATGGTGGTTCTATTACTAAAATACGATTGTCTATTCCTCATGGTGTTCCTGCACATACCACAGCTGGACTTCTTTTAAATCTTCAGGTTCGTGGAGAAGATTTATCAGGTACTATTTTACCAAATAATACAAATCTTGTAAACTATATGGCTGTACAAGATACGGTTTTGTATGGAACAGACGATAGTAATTGGAGTGGAGCAACGAGGATTTTAAATGAGTATCCTACTCCTGCTTCTGGTGGAAATTATAAAGCAGATAGAGCAGTTTTAACCAGAGCTATTGTTCGAACCCTTAAGAGTCTTTCTGGTTCAGTATTTGAACCAGGAGATAAAGTTGATGTTACGATAGAATCTACATTTACAACCGATAATGAATTGGGGGAAAAAGATGTTGTTTATATTACTGAAATGATAGATCCTGGTTTAAATTATGTTGTGGGTAGTGCCAATGTTGGAGATCCGACCATTGGTAGTTGTGATGATTTAGAGGAGGTTGACCCTTTAAAGAGTATCTGTACAGAAAATCATCAAGTATTGATTTGGAATTTAGGAGAGAGAGTAGCTAATGAGGCTCTTCCTATTATAACATATACCTTTTCTCTCTCTGCAACAGTACCATCAGGGACAAACCATACTTATACAGTTATCTCTTCACCAGCAGATACATCAAATGTAAATATACGAAAATCTAACAAGAATATTACCATTTCTATTCCTGCTGAATTAATTATCTCTAAAGAGGTAAATACTCCATTTAGAGAGATTGATGAGTCTCCAATTGAGTTTACAACTTTTTTAAGAAATGGCTCAACAACAGATTTAACAAATCTTGATATTATTGATATTATCCCCTTTAATGGAGATGGGGAAGATGGTTTTCAATACTCTGTAGGTTCTGTTGTTATTGATAAAAAAAGAGTTGAACCAACCTCTTTTCATGGTACATTAGAGTTTATTGAAGCAAGTGGGGACTATAGTTGTGCTAATGGAGTAACATGGTTGTATTCTAATGATAATCCAACTAAAATGGATATATCTCCTGTTGCTACAATTAATAAGAGCGATGGTAATGCAACATGGTGTCAAGGTACAGAAACAGGACCCGATAGTGGATGTGGTTTTTCAAATAAAGATGTAACAGGAATTAGATTGACAGGACCATCACTTGATGGTGATGCTTCTTGTGCTTTTAAAGTTTTCTTCAAGCCACAAGGAAATA
>Ga0256826_1002202_pt1 | contig 11962 bp, 16 predicted proteins | sample CV79metaG_FD_185975 | JGI IMG/M metagenome (GOLD analysis project Ga0256826, IMG submission 185975) | Hydrothermal vent microbial communities from East Pacific Rise, Pacific Ocean - CV79 | ecosystem: Environmental > Aquatic > Marine > Hydrothermal vents | place: Pacific Ocean: East Pacific Rise... | reverse complement strand
ACGAAAAGCTCCTAGAATACTCCTGCCTTGTTGAGATTAAATAAAAATTATGATATTATTTATAGTAAATCGATTTTAAAAGGAAAGTATAAATGAGTGACAATAATGATTGGGATATTGAGTTTGATGTAGAGGAAAATAGGAGTAACAATGGTATAGTAAAATACTATAAAATATTTACCTTTATTATCTTTCTTATTATGGCACCATTTTTTCTAAAGACTATACTGAGCTCTCCTACTGACCCAAACCCTAGAATGAGCCCATCAACTATTATAAATGCTGAAGATAGGTCTATATTATACTCCAAATATCGTAATGAATTTTTTGGATTGGTGAAAAACAGTAGCTTAAATTTTGGATTAATTGATAAACTTATAAAGAGTGGTATAAATATAGATACCCAAGATAGTGATGGTAAGACAGCTCTATTTTATGCTGTTATAAATAAAAATGAGAGCATGGTAAGACATCTCTTGTACAAAAGGGCTGATGTTACTATCAAAGATAATAGTGACTTATCTCCCATTGATTATGTAGATAATAGCAGAGATAAAAGAATATATATACAACTTTTTGATGCAAAAATTAGAAAAGAGTTTTTAGAGAATGGAGAGGTAGCTATGAATATAGCCCATTCATTAGATAAGCAAGGAAATATAATCTCAACAAAAGTAAATGGACATATATATTAGAAAAGAGGTTTTTAATTATATACTTGCTTTCTATGAGCTATTCTAAATTCGGGAATAAATGCCATGATGCAAATAACCCCGATGAAACAAAAACAAAGCACTTTATTATCTGTATTTGATGCAATTAAAAGGTATACTCAATGAGCAAAAAAGAGAAACTTTTACAAGCCATGAAAAACAGAGCCTATTATCTAAGTTTGGAGTATGGGATAGCCACACACAAGCTATCAGATGAGAGGGTGGCGGTATATTGGCATATAATACCGATTTGCCATTTATCGATGGAGATGGTGAGAGTATAGAAGAGGCTATTAATGATGTCAAATCTGCTTTTGGTTGTTTTGTAGATGTCACATTAGAAAAAGGCGATACTATCAAAGAGCCTTCACATCTGATGAAAACAAAACGCATCAATATCACTATCCCTATCTATGCACTTGAGCAGATAGATAGCTATACAAAGCGTTTAAATATGAATCGTAGCACTTTCTTGGTAGAGAGTGCATTGAAACAAGTCAGAGAGATTTATTTATTTTTTAGAGTCAGTCACCACCTTAAAAAAATATAACAGGGTCACATAACAGGGGCAGTCGCCACCCTAAAGAATGAGGATAACTACTCCTGAATACATATCTCATGCTTGAACATATGAACAATAGTCTGATATAGTACAGCTATAGTCATGAGTGTAGCTACTGCCATCATGGTGTATGATAGATATAGTGAGAAGCTATCTTGTACCTTGTGATACATAAGCATAGCAGCTATAGCCATAGCTGCTAGTGGGAATATAAACGCCCACCATGAGATAAAGAACTTCAACCCCAAGAACTGTCTATACATAAATGCCAACATAAATGTAAAAAATAGAGCAATAGAGTAGACAAACATAGCAAATGTATCTATAGTATGAAATAGCTTAAAGTAGGCTATAAACGCTACAGCAGGTGGTGCTAGCATGATAAATAGTGTAGGTAGAAACTTCTGTGCCAACTGGTGGTGAAATATAATTCTATTCATAACAATAGACAAGAATATAATCCAAAAAAATACTCCTACACTAAAGAAGTATACAAGTACATACATAGGAGCCAAGCCTATACCACCTACAGGGACTAGTACATTACCAACAATAGGAATGAACCATGCAGGATTGGAGTGTCCTATCTCTTGGTTGTGGTTTATCCAAAAAGATATCGTATATAGCGTCATAAACATATGTAGCACAGTACCTGCATACCATAGAGATGCACCTAGTGTATGAAAATCATGTCTTGTAATGATAGCCAGCATAAGCATTGATATAGATACTGCTGAAAAGAAGTTGATTCGTACTGGGTGTTTCCACTCATTAGATACTACTTTTGGATATTTGATAAACTTGATGATATAGACCAATGATATAATTGTAAATAGTGTTAAGGCTATATACATCATTACACTACCTATAATATGTGGAAATCCTATAAACTCCGCTGCTTTTTGATAGGCTATAGTAAGTCCACTAATACCCATCACAATAGCAAACATCATTATAGGATAAAACTTAAGTCTATTTTTCTCTGTACTACTCTTTTGTACATTCATTTTGTACTCCTTTATATAAGTTATAATGATAATCTTTATCACCTTTTTTAATATATTGGAATCTTATCAAAGTATTGTTTAATTCTCTCTATATATACAATATTGACTAAGCTAATGATAAATTATAGTTTTACGCATAATTTAAAAGTTGGCTTTAGAGTGATTTAAAGATATTGTTGTAAAATCACGGAAAGGGTACACAGAAGCCTAGAGAGGGGCAACTCTCTAAGCCCTGTGAGAGAAATCAGTCTATGTTCTTTTTCGCTTTCCTACAATTTCTATAGCTCAGCTACAGTAAAGTGTAGTCTTTATTGCAGAGACTATAAAAGCTAGTACTGTACCCCAAGGATATTTCCGTTGGACAAAATAATGTTTCCATATCGTACCCTTTCTATTGAGATAACCTTGCCTATGCTTGAAGCATAAAATATACTCAGAGTAAAATAAAGAAATGCCCTTTGGGTACAAGTCCACCCACTCAAATGAAAGTTGAACACTACTCTATTACCTAAAAGGGTACTTGAAATTATAGCTAATGGTTTGGAGGTTGTGGACGGTTAGACATAGCATCTAAAGTTTTTTGCATCTATACTCTAGGTGGGCATGATGCTAAATGGTAATCCACTACATAATCTTGAAAAACATATCCTTTTTGTTTGAGATAAGTTTCAATATAGTCAATATATAACTCACATGCAGAAATCAAATCTAGTTCTTTAACAATATATTTTTTTCTGCTTGGATTAATATTAGATCCAATCTCATATCCATAAAATATTTTTCTAAACCACAAAGTTTGCTCTTCATATTCTAATGAATAATGCTCAAAACTATTCCTTTCAATAGGGGTTTTATTCAACCATCTCTGTAATGAAATGCTAATTCAACTATGGGATGTGATTCATCTAAAAGAATTAAATTACTATTTACTTTTATTTGAAGGTATCCTACAATATTCAAATATACATCCCAAATATGCATTTTATTTGATATAGAGTTATCATCTATATTAACTATGAATTCTATGTTATTATCCTCTACCAAACTAAAAACCTTTAATTAAATTCTTATTTTATAGGATAAGAAGTAATAATTTTTCCTAGCCTCAACCACTTTAGGTGAACTATTGATACATTAGAAACCAGTGTAGTGCAAATCTTCTATAATATAATAGACTTGCACTACAATAGGTAGCATATTAATATATTAGATAAGCTTCTATAGATTTTCTTAGTTTATCTAACTCTCTTTTATAATCATCTATATGTGTATGTAGTAGTTCAGGTTTATTATATATGAGGTTTTGATGTACTCTATTGATCACCTTTAGCATCTGCTTGGCACCGATTGTGCCTGTCAAGCCTTTCATATCTATACAGAGCATTTTGATTTGACCATATCGCTCTTCTTTTACTAGCTTCTCAAATACCTTATCACTATGTCCATAAACATCCATAAACTCATGGAGTATCTCTTTATAGAATATGGTATTACCCTCTGTATTGTTCATACCTACTTCTATATTTAGTCCATCTAAATGTATATCCTCTGTCTGATATGGAGCTTGAACTACTCTCTTTCTTATGTTTCCTTTTGGTAAGAATGTAACCATAGCAGAGTATAGTTTTTCAATCTTGATAGGCTTTGCCAAAAATCCATTCATGCCTAAATCAAACATCTTATCTACTTCGTGCTCTGCCACAAGAGCTGTAAGTGCTACTATAGGTATATGATCAAATCTTTTATCGCTTCTTATTTTGACCGTTGCATTAAATCCATCTAGCACAGGCATATTTATATCCATCAAAATAAAATCAATTTTACCCTCTTGCTCTTCTAAGTAATTAACGGCCTCTTGACCATTATTGGCTACACTAATATCCATATTTGATTTTGCCAACAGACCAAGCATGAGCTTCTGATTGATGAAGTTATCTTCAACCAAAAGAAGTTTATAGTTTGCAAAATCAGAAAATCGTTCCAAATGAATATTATCTGCATTCTCAAAAGCATCCCTATGCACTAATAGAGCAGGAGCACCATATTTTATAGAATCTTTTTGTGCCTTTTTATCTTGTTCTTCCTCACTATAGTATGACTCTAATACCTCATATAGATTATTAGGAGTTAAAGGTTTTTGAAGTGTTAGATCAACAACTTTTAATTCACCATATTTATTATCATCAAATATACTATTTAAACTTAGTACTTCAATCTCTTTTTGCTTTTTTGCTCTCTCTAAATCAGATATTACATCATGTGTAAATAGCTTCTCATTCAGAACTACTATATCAAATTTGCTATAGTGTATAGACTTATTATCTAGATCTTTTTCATCCTTTATTGTGATATTTGTCTTGAGTCCAATAAATAGTTTTTCTATAGCCAAAACTGATATCTCAGGATTATCTATTATGAGAAGCTCTTTATTGTACATATGTTTTTGAAATGTTTTATCAAACTTTTTTTCTCTATTACTCTCTTTTATAGGTAGTAATACAGTAATGCACTCACTATTTTCATCTAGAGATATTATCTTTATATCTCCATCCATCAGAGCTACTAGTTGCTTACTTACAAAAAGTCCTAGTCCTACATACCTTTTGATTTCATCATCATAATATGCATCAAACATATGCTCTTTATCTTCTATATGCATCATCGTACTTATATCTAATTTTAGTCTTTGCCCATCTGACATACTAGATAATATATCTATTTTGAGTAGTACAATCTTATTTTTACTGAGAGACATTGCATATTCTACTAGACTAGTGAGTATTTTTAGGAGGTGAGATGAATCAGCATTCATATAGCTTGGGACATTCTTTGCAACATCAAATACTAACTCTACATCTCTATTTCGGGCTATTTTTTCTACAGAGCCAATTAATTCATTCAATACATTATTAAAGTTAAATACAGCATTCTCCACAACAACTTTATTTGATTTGAGTCTTAGGAATTTTATCAAATCTCCAGCAATATCAAGGAGTTCATTTTCATTATCAATTACCTTTTCTACCTCTCCTTCTAGCGGTGTAGATTTAACTTTTTTTGCTAGTAAACTAGTACTATTAATCGTCTCTTTGGCTATACTATGGATATTTTCTCCCATACTTGCTAGTACCTCATTATGTTTCAACTCTAATTTTCTATATTTATCAGATAACTTTTCTTGAGTCTCCTTCAATCTTCTAAGCTGGTCAGAAGAGATAAACATAAAAAATATACCTATAAGAGCCAATCCAAAAACAGCTATCCATAGTGTCGTATCATCACTACTTGTAGAGATATTTTCTAATAGACTGCTATCTGTTTTTGAGATAATATTATTTTGATTTACTAATTTTGTATTTATTCTATCCATAATAAAAGAGTTTGGGTATTGCACCTTGATATCCATATAAGTAGACGCTAATATCCCATCTCTATTAAATGGACCTACATATAAAAAGTATAATCCACTATTCTCTTTTATATCTATATGAATATTTTTACCAATAGCTATATTACTAGATACTAGAATATCTCTAATCTTCTGTTTATCTATCTTTGCAATATCCGTAGTATTACTTTGTGTAGCTACTATATAACTACTAGCATTGACTATGAAAGTAGCTCCAAGTAGTAGTATAAAGATTATTTTTTTCATTCTTTTGTCCCCAAACTATTGATTTCATTTTCCATTATTCTCTGATTTTTAATTATATCTTTTTGCATACGATTTAATTTAGATAGTTTCTTTCTATTTATAATAGATGCAATTAACCCTACAAGAGATAGTAAGAGTAAAATAATCCACTCAAAACCAATTGTATTAATATTACTCCCCACTAGTTCCCATATCTTCATATTCCCATTAGCCGACCGTGCAGTAGCAAATACATCTGTATACTCATCTTTTATACAGAATCTACTAGGAGAGAAGCTACCAATTGCTAACATTAAATGCTCTTTGGTTTGTATGGAATCTATAGGTTTGATTATCACCATAGAGTAACTACCTATATCCTCTATTTCAAGCCTTAGCTTCTTTTTCTTAACTATCTTTCTTATACCTTCATTATTCATAATATATAGTTGAGTCTTCATAAGCATCATTTTAGCTTTTGATGAATCTTTATAACCATCTATTATGAGTTTTTGATGGATATCTCCACCATATGCTAAAGATAGAGAGAGTATTAAGAGTTTAAAAAATTGCATACTTTCCCTTACAGTTTAATTTTCTTACTTAGTATATCATAAATACAATAGAAAAATATTTACAAGCGGATTATTTAGGTATAATTGCAGAAACGAAAGGTAAATATGCCCATTAATATAGTATCTCAAAACAAAAAAGCTAGACATGATTACGAAATACTGGAGAAGTTTGAGGCTGGTATAGTGCTACTTGGATCTGAAGTCAAAGCTCTTAGAGCCAAAAGAGCCAATCTAAATGATGGATATTGTAGATTTATCAAAGGTGAGCTACATCTGATGAATACCCATATAGCACACCTAGAGACCACAAATAGGAACTTTAGTAGAGATAGTAGAGTACCTAGAAAACTACTTCTTCACAAAAAACAGATAGAGAAAATATTTGCAAAGATTCACAAAGATGGGCTCACAGTAGTGCCACTTATGATATATTTCAATGAAAAAAACTACGCAAAATTAAGTATCGCTGTAGCAAAGGGTAAGCAGTTGCATGACAAAAGAGCTGATCTCAAAGCCAAAACACTAGATAGAGAAGCTAAACAAGCTATCAAAAATAGATGGTAGATAAAAAAGTATAGGGAATATCACGATACTCAGAAAGAGTATCGTTAGATTGTAGAGCAGAAGATTATTTTCTTCTAAGCTCTTTGATTCTTGCAGATTTACCTTTTCTATCTCTTAGATAGAATAGCTTAGCTCTTCTTACTCTACCTCTTCTGAGGACTTTTATCTCTTCGATACTTGCAGAGAAGATAGGGAAGATTCTCTCTACGCCTACGCCGTTTGCACCAATCTTTCTGATATTGAAAGTTCTACCTACACCCTCACCACGGATAGAGATACATACACCCTCAAAGTTCTGTACTCTAGTCTTGTTGCCTTCTGTAATGTTTACAGCTACACGGAGAGTATCACCCGCTCTAAACTCAGGAACACTCTTGCCTTCTAGTTGAGCTTTTTCAAAGCTCTCTATGTATTTGTTTTTCATTGTTTGCCTTTATCTTTACATATAAGTCTGGTCTGAAATACTTTGTCTTGGACAAAGCCATCTGATTTTTTAAGTCTGCGATTTTACTATGATTACCCTTTAAAAACTCTGAAACCACAGCAATATCTCGATATATATTTGGCTTGGAGAATGATGGTGCCTCCAAACGACTATCTTCAAAGCTCTCGATACTCAGTGAATCACTGTTACCAAGCACTCCTTTTACATTACGACTCACCGCGTCACACACCATCATAGACGGTAGCTCCCCACCTGTGAGTATCGCATCACCTACAGAGAATAGCTCATCAGCATATAGCTCAATCACTCTCTCATCTATACCCTCATACCTACCACTCACTAGTACTATATGCTCTTTGGTAGCTAGCCTCTTAGCATCATTTTGTCTAAATGGCTTACCAACAGGAGTCATGAATATGATATACGCATCAGGGCTTTTAGATTTGATATCCTCTATAGCATCAGATAGTGGCTGAGGAGTCATAAGCATTCCTGCACCACCACCCACCATAGGCTCATCTACTTTATTGTGTCTATTGGTACTGAAGTCTCTGGGATTTGAGTAATACAGAGATATATACCCATCACCTATAGCTCTAGATAGTATAGAGTCACTGAAGTAACCCTTGATAATATCAGGGAATAGAGATAAAAAGGTAAAACGCATCAACTAGCTTCTAATATATCTCTAGCATCTACTGTATATACCCTCTTTTGCTCCAAATCTACATCTACTACATATCTAGGTATATATGGTAGCAAGAAGCTCTTTGGCATACCCTCTTCTATAAGCTGGCTATGAGTATCTATGACAAGGTAGTCTGTATTTAACATCCTATCTATATCTACTATATTACCTAGATTAATCTCGCCATCATATATATCACTACCTATAATATCAAACCAAAAATATTCACCACTATCAAGCTTACAACTATCTCTAGTCTCATCTTGTGTTCGATATATCTTTGTGTTAGTGAGTCTTTTTGCAGAGTCTATACCAGCATAGCCTACAAATCGTACAAGTGATCTACGAGGATCATACGCCTCTATCACTAGATTTGTAGACTTGGCTTTAAATACAGCTCCTACTTTGAACTGCTCTGTAAAATCTGTATGTAGATTGAGTTTGAGATCACCATAGAGTCCCACGGTGCGACCTATTTGAGCTATTAGAAATTTTTCATCCATATCTAGCTATTCGCTTTGACATTTACTCTATAGCTCTTGGAGTTTTTGGCTTTACAGCCAGAGATGACGGTTTTGATAGCATTTATCATCCGTCCCTCTTTGCCTATCAGTTTTCCAACATCATTGGAATCAGCAAAGATTGTAATCTCATCTACAGAATCATCTAGAGGTTTCACCTCAACAGATAGTGCCTCTGGATGTTTTACTATCATCTTGGCATATGAGATTACGAACTCTTTTGCCATCTGTTATCTTTTTGCCAATCTTTTTACAGTTGGGCTCATCTGTGCACCAACACCTATCCAGTAGTTAAGTCTCTCTTCGTCTAGTGTTAGCTCTTTATTTGCACTTACAGGATTGTAGTGACCTATAGCCTCTATCCAGCCACTATCTCTTCTCTTTCTGCTATCTGTTACTACGATTCTATAAAAAGGCTTCTTTTTTCTACCCATTCTTGTCATTCTGATCATTGTCATATTATGTCCTTGTTTTACTTTTGTTTATAAGTACTGACAACTGCCATTAATGAAGCCACCGGCCAAGCAGCATAAGCACTCATCAATACTTTAAGAGACGCGATTCTATCATAAAAGCTATAAATTTTTGATTAAAACGGTATAATCTATCATTATTTGAAAAGGGGCTGTATATATGTCAAATCTAAAAAAAGTAGCTATAAGTGTAGGAGACCTCAACGGTATAGGGATAGAGCTAATACTAAGGAACCATAAAGAGGTATCCAAGATAGTAGAACCACTATACTCTATAGATAAAAAAATGCTCAAAAGAGCTTCCAAAAAATTAGGACTCTCCATACCAAAAAATTTTCATATATCTAGCCCAAACTCTAAGATATTCAAAATAAAAGCTGGAAAAGTATCCAAAAAAAGTGGAGCTTATTCATTTGGTTCATTTCACCATGCTATAGATCTAGCCAAACAAAATAGTGTAGATGCTATCTGTACACTACCTATTCACAAAAAAGCGTGGGAGAGGGCTGGGGTGACATACAAAGGGCATACTGATGCCTTGCGAGATATCTTTGACTCTGAGGCTATTATGATGCTGGGATGTCCTCAGATGTATGTAGCTCTCTATACTGAGCATATCCCTCTTAAGAGTGTAGCTTCACAGATAGAGGTAGAGAGATTGGAGAAATTTTTCTGTGACTTCTACCACACTGCCAAACCTACCTCCACAGTAGCAGTACTAGGGTTAAACCCTCATGCAGGAGATAGTGGAGTATTGGGGGATGAAGAGATAGCTATATCTAGAGCGATAGCCAGAGCTCACAAGAGGCTCAAACTAAAAACTCCTATATTTACAGAGCCAATGGTACCAGATATCGCATTTACCCCACACATCAGAGAGCGATACAGCTACTATATAGCAATGTACCATGATCAAGGGCTCACACCACTAAAGGCTCTACATTTTGATGAGAGTATCAATGTATCACTAAATCTACCTATCTTACGCACATCAGTAGACCACGGCACTGCATTTGATATAGCCTATAGCAAATACAAGCCAAACTCCACAAGCTATATAAATGCTATCAGATATATAGAGAGTGCTTTAGGCTGAGAAGAGCCCACCATCATAATACTCATCACTATATGACTCTTGGTTTTGAGACTCCATCTCCTCCATCATCTCTCTATGACACGATTCACATAGATAGTGATAGTTGAGAGTATCATAGTGTATAGAATCACCTAGCTCTATATCATTATAGCACTTGGCACACATATTTGTGACCTGTTTTAGTATATTTTCTGTAGCATACTGCATAATAAAACAATTTCCCATACCCTACCCCTCTATCTTTTTGATCATATCTTTAGCAGCATCAAGTGAACTATCTAGCTCATAAGCCTTTGTATAGTTCTCCAATGCTCCATCTGTATCACCACTCTCATACAGCGTATTGGCGTAGTTGTAGTAGTGTGGTGCATACTCACTATCTAGCTCTATAGACTTTTTATGATGAATGATAGCCATAGTGGTATCACCTAGCTTCTCTAGTGCATTTGCCAATGAAGCGTGAGCACTATCATCATCTGCATCCAGTTTGAGAAGATTCTCATACTGCTCTTTAGCATACTCATACTCATCTAGACGCATGTAAACATACCCAGCCTTACGCATGGCATCTTCATGCTCACCGTCTATATAGAGTATACTCTGTAGAGCTTTTTTTGCTTCTGCCATATCATCTCTCTCCACAGCCTCATCTGCTATCTGCATCAGATCATCTACTCTGCTAGATGGTACTGTAGGTCTGGAAAATATCTTCTCTGGTCTAGAGATACCACCTATCTGCTCTGGAGCCCTCTTCACCTCAAAATCCACACCCCTTTTTGGGTGAGAACCAGAAAATAGTTGTTTGAAAAATTTATAAAATACCACACCTGATATAATAAATAATATTAATTGAAAAGCTGTCATTCATATCCTTTTATTGTGAAATAATAGTATTATTATGCTTCAATATACCAAAAGATTTATAATGATAACTGAGCTTCAATATGATATTTTCTACTATCAAATACTCACCTCTAAATCCAGATATTATCTATAAGTCTAGTCTCGCCTACCCAAACAGCCACTAGTATGATAGTGTCACCTATCTCTACCTCAGATATCTCTCCAAAGCTTCTATCTACTATGGATATATACTCTATACTATCTACCTCTGTAAGTATTATATTCATCTTAGATATTATCTCTTTGGTAGCTATCTCTCCTGCTATTATCATATGAGTTGCTTTTTGCAGTGATCTGGATATAGATAGTGCTCTACTTTTCTGCTCATCACTTAGATATAGGTTACGACTGCTCATAGCTAGTCCACTAGGCTCTCTGACTATATCACACGGTACTATCTCTATACCCATAAAATAGTCTCTCACCATCTGTGATATAAGGGCTAGTTGCTGTGCATCTTTCTTGCCAAAGTAGGCTCTAGCGGGTGAGACTAGATTGAGAAGCTTCATCACAATCTGTAGCATACCATCAAAATGCCCTGGTCGTTTGGCTCCCTCTAGTATATAGCCTCTAATAGCAGGAGCACCTATGGAGAGCTCATCAGCCCCATGCATCTGATCTACTGTAGGCATGAAGAGTATATCCACCTTGGCTAGACGGCATATCTCTCTATCTGCATCTAGTCTACTAGGATAGCTATCTAGATCTTCACCCTCCAAAAACTGTGTAGGGTTGACAAATATAGAGGCTATAGTATAGTTATTTTCATCTACTGACTTGC
>Ga0256826_1002201_pt1 | contig 11965 bp, 2 predicted proteins | sample CV79metaG_FD_185975 | JGI IMG/M metagenome (GOLD analysis project Ga0256826, IMG submission 185975) | Hydrothermal vent microbial communities from East Pacific Rise, Pacific Ocean - CV79 | ecosystem: Environmental > Aquatic > Marine > Hydrothermal vents | place: Pacific Ocean: East Pacific Rise... | reverse complement strand
ATGCACCAACACCAGGGAGAATTAACTTATCATAATTTTTTAATTTAGCAGGATCACTTTCTACGGCAATGTTTGCACCAACACTCTCAAAAGCATTAATGACAGAAGCCAAGTTTCCCATGTTGTAATCGACAATTCCTATCAAGATTTGTTCCTTTAGATAGTCTATAATTATCGTGATTATATCAAATTAAGTTGAAGAGTGGAGAGAAGTATTAAATTGAGGAGCTTGACCTCTCTCTTTTATAAGAGAGAAAGTCAAATATTATATTAGAAGTCGTAAGTAACACCAACTGAAACAGCATCTAAATCAGGAGCACCTGATTTTACAACCATTCTTTCGTAGTCAGCAAATACACCAACACCTTTTTCTTGGTCACCTTGTCCATCAAAAGTTCTTCCATAACGTCCATCTTTAGGAGTATCTTTACTTAAATCTACTTCAACACCAGCACCTAAAGCAAATGCTTCAGCATCAGTTCTTTGCATTTTACCTTGTGTTGTAGTTTTAGCAACACCTACTAGACCATAAATATTAGTAGCATCACTAACTGGAACCATTGGTTTAATAAATAGTCCAGCATGTTTTACTTTACCACCATTTGATTTCCAATTTGTTCTGATTCCTCTAGCTTCAATCCCTACATATTTATTAAAGTCATATCCAACTCTAGCCATTAGACCAGCTGTTTTATCTGTTCCTGAACCAGGACATCCTGTTTTACAATTTGAATTATATCTTGTTGCTGAAATACCAAGACCTGCATAGAATCCATTTGCTTTAATATTTTTAACTGGAACAGGTGCAACAACAACTGGCTCAGTTACTGGAACCGGTGCAACATACTCTTCAATAACTGGTTCAACGTACGCTTCTTCTGCCATTACAACATCTTCTACCTCATACGGAGTAACAATTGTTAAATCTCCACCAGCATAACTTAAACTACCCATTGCCATTAACACTACGAGCGATAATTTTATATTTTTCATCTTTTATATCCTTTGAATATTTAATTTATTATAACATTTTTTAACTAAATCTATGCTCTTCTTTAATGAAGAACATAGCAAATAGCATTGTTAATAATACTATTATTATAGTAGCTAGTTGACCCATAGCTGGGATGCTTGTTTCATATGGGTCACAAACACATGTACCAATAATACTTACAGTTGCTGTATCACTTAATACCGTGGTATCACGAACAATATATCTAATTGGTGTTGGTGTTCCTGTATAACCAGGTTCACCTGTAAAGGTAATATGACCATTTTCACCTACAGTCCATGTACCTTCTCCTTCAACAACCAATGTTGTTACTTCATTACCTTCTGCATCAATAATTCTTACAGATGAACTATTTAAATCACCCGTATCATTTGCTAATACATCAATAACTATTGGATTTCCACCATTTGCTGTACCCGTATCATCATTTGCAACAACAGAAAGACCCCCTTCTGTTAATATAACAGTTGCTACATTACTTCTTACTCCATTGTTATTTTCTACCGTATAACCAATACTTCTAGGAACACCAGTAAAGCTGTCTGCTGATGTAAAGGTAATAATACCTTGATCATTAACAGTCCAAACACCTTCACCTGGGACAGTTAAAGTTCTTCTGTCATTACTTAGCGTTGTTCCTTCTACAGAATTAGTAGGAATTACCAGCTCTACACTTCCTACATTTAGAGAACCAAAATCATTGTTAAGTACTGGTACACGAGTAACACCACCAACATTTAATGTTGAACTATCATCTACAGCTAACAGTTCATGTCTAACATCAACTGTTGCACAATTTGAACGCTCACCAGATAGTAAAGTAACTGTATATTGAATATCTGTTGGATCACCAACAAAACCAACCAATGGTGCAAAGGTAATAGTACCATTTTCACCTACAGTCCATGTTCCTTCATGTGCCACTACTAACGTTGTAACACCTTGCTGTTCACAACCAATAGTAACAGTTGTTGGTACAGTATTACTACTATCATTCTCTGATACATTAACTACTGTACTACCTGTTTCACCAGATGGAACCACTACAGTATCATCAACTGCATCTGGGTAGATAATTGTTACAGTTGCTCTGTTACTTACATCTCCAGCTACTTCTCTCACTACGTATTCAATTGGTGTTGGATTAGCTACAAATCCAGCATCTGGAGTAAAGGTAATAGAACCATCAATATTAGTGTTCCAAGTTCCTTCACCAGAAACCATTACTGTTTCTACTTCATCACCAGTTGTAGGATCAATTAATCTCACTGATGTTTTATCTAATGGACTTGATGTAGCAGAATCATTTTCAAGAACATAAATAATAATCTGCTTACCAATTTCACCATTTACATTATCATCTACTGCAAGTGGTGGATAGTTTACTTTAACCTCTGCACCAGTCTCATTTCCTTCTGTATCTTGAACAGAGTAAGAAATTGGTGTTGGATCACCTACAAAACCATTTGCTGGAGTAAATGTAATTGCTCCTGTATCAGGATTAACTCTCCATACACCTTCGTTTAATACCGTCAAGGTTCTACCATCTTCACTCAGTGTTGCACCATCTGGTGTTGATGTGATTCTTACCGTTCTTGCATCAAAACTATAACTTCCTTCAATATCATTAGCCAATACATCAAGCGTTACATCTTTACCTGTAACACCTCTTTTAATGTCATTTGAAGAAGCACCAGAAGTCAATCTTTTTAACCCAGCATCAATAGAAGTAATAATAGATGTACCATTGATAATAATCATTTCAGTACGTCCATTTGCATTCGCGTTAGAATCTCTCTCTTCATCATTACCTTGTTCTCTTTGAGTAAAGATGTATCCAGCAGGCAATTCACTAAATCCTACTGTATATCTACCTTTAGGTACATTTGTAAAGTGATACTCTCCACTTGCATTGGTTCGTGTACTTTTAACTTCTATGCCATCCATAGTATATAGTGTAACTTTTACATCAAATGCACCTTGCTCTTCTGCATCTTGAATACCATTACTTACACCATTCAACTCATCAAAGAATACTCTATCTCCGATAGTTGCACCTTCATGGTAAATACCCATATCTACTGTTGAGTTAATTTGATCAGCAATAAGTGTAATTACATCCGTTTTACCTGTTGCATCAGCATCTGAATCAATTGTATCAACATCTTGATCTTGTGGGCTTACAACAAAACCAGCTGGAACAGTAAATTGTACGTAATAGTTAAAGTTAGGATCAACATGAGCAAACTCATAAAGTCCATTCTCATCAGTTTTTACACTTTCTACTTTTTCATCTGTATCATTATTAAACAATGTCACGATAACATTTGCAACACCACGTTCACCAATATCTTGAACTCCATCTTTATTGAAGTCTTCCCATACTAAGTTACCAAGTACTGATTTACCTGGAAGACAAACAGTTTTATAAATACCTAAATCCCAAGACAAATCATTTGTACCCGGAGTTAACAGAGCTACTTCTGTAATAATTCTTTCATTTTCAATAAATCCATCAGAATCATCTAAATCATTTTGATTATTGTTTACATCTTTTTCTGTAATCAAGTGTCCATAAGGAATATCTTTAAACTCAACACTATACTCACCTGCTGGTAAATGTGTAAACAGGTAGTTACCATTCTCATCTGTTAACATTGACTTAGAAAAAGCACTATTTGCAGAGAAAATTGTAACATTAATATCTCTAACACCTTGCTCACCTGCATCTTGTAGTCCATTATGATTAGTATCTAAGAAGACTTTGTCTCCAAAACTTACTACATTCTGATATACACCCATATCAATGGTGCTATCTTGTGTTCCAGCAACCAATGTAAAGTTTTCAGTTTTACCACTTGCATCTGGATTCGAATCTGTCTCAGGAGTTCCTTTACCTGATTCAGAAATGGTATATCCTGCTGGAGCAGTGAAGATAATGTAATATTCTCCTGGAATAACATTTTCAAATAGATAAATTCCAGATGTTGCTGTTTTAGTCGTTGAAACAACTTTATTATCATTTGCACTGTAAAGAGTTACCTCAACATCTGCGACACCACTTTCACCTTGATCTTGAATACCATTTTTATTTGTATCATAGAAAACTTTATCACCAACTTTTGTTCCCTCTTGATAGAGTCCCATATCAATAGTCTTATCATCTCTACCAGCTAAAAGGGTGAAAACTGCTGTTTTCCCACTTGTACTGTCTGCATCAGAATCATTACTTTTGTTATTACCTTGAGTTTTTGGAGTTACTTTATAAGTATCTGGAATGTCAAATACTACATAATAATTTCCAGGCGTCAAGTTTCTAAAGAGATACTGTCCAGAACTTAGAGTTTTTGTTTCACTAACAAAAGTTGCATCCTCTTGATATAACTTAACGGTAACATTAGCAACACCCTCTTTTTCATTACTATCTTGAATACCATTTCCATCTATATCTAACCAAACACGGTCTCCTAAGTTTACTACTGTCGGGTAAAGCCCCATATCAATATCTGTTTTATTTTCACCATCGGTTAAAGTAAAGAGTGCTGTTTTTCCACTATTGTCAGTGTTAGAATCTTCACCTCTATCATCACCTTGGTCTTTTTTAGTTACAGTATATGCATTAGGAACTTTAAATTTCACATAATATTTTCCAGAAGGAACCTCTGTAAAAGTATACTTTCCTGATACATCTGTTTTTCGTGTTTGAATTAATTTTTTATTTTCATCAAATAATTGAACAACAACTGAATTTAATGGTAACTCATCTGCATTTTGAATACCATTTTTATCTCCATCTAACCAAACATAATCACCAATTGTTCCAAGCTCTACTGGAGATTCATTTCCAACATAAGAACTACTATCTGCTGATGTTACAGGCTTATCATTAGAATCTTTTGCTGTTACAGAAACACTATTTTCATATGCACCAAGTACAGCAATACCAGTTTTTGAACAAGTAATACTTTTTGTAGGATTTAAAGAATCTAAAGATCCCTCACCACTACACTCTACAATATCACCCTCTTTATCATCAGTAACTACAATATTTGTAAGAGTTTCATTTCCTGTATTGGTTACGAGATACGTCCAGGTGATTTTATCTCCAACTATAATATTAGATACATTTCCACCATTGGTCTCTTTTACAATTTCAATACTTGGTTTTGGAGTTATATACATTCCAGCATCAGTATCAATATTATTTTCGCCTTCACTTAAAGTAATACTTTTCGTTTTACCTGTCGTTTTATCAGCATCAGAGTTTAGCTCATCTGAAACTGTTTGTGCATTCTGAGTGGTAATTGTATAACCATTTGGTACTACAAATTTAACAACATACTCTCCAGCATCAAGATTAACAAAAACATAGTTACCATCTTCATCTGTTTTTACTGTTGACTGAAGTGTATTTGTTGCATCATATAACACAACTGTTACATTTTTTAGTCCAACTTCACCATTATCTTGTTTCCCATTTTTATCTGCATCAAACCATACTAAATCACCTAAAGATGCTTTTTCTGCCTCTGGATATGTTACAGTTATTTTAGCTTTATTCGATGTCTCTTTAGTTGTATCTGATACAGTATACTCTATTGGTGTTGGTGTAAGATTATTACACTCATCACTTGGTGTATAAGTAGCTTCACCATTTTTATTTACACTCCATGTACCTTCATTTGGTATTACAACTGTATCAATATCACCATCATCATCACTATCTGTTCCTGTCCAACCATCAACTACAATAAAATTAACTGTACTAGCATCCAAATCATCTTCAGGATCTGTATCATTTTCTAAAATATTAAGAACAATTGCTTTACATCGTTCTCCTACTTTACTGTCATCTTTAGCTTTTGGTTCTGTTTGAGGATAGTTGATTTTCTCAAGTGCTTCATTTGAAACATTTCCATTTAAATCTTCAACTGTATATCCTACATATGTTGGATCATCTGTAAATCCAGTTTCAGGAGTAAATGTAATATTTCCATTTTCAGGATTAACTGTCCAAACACCTTCACCTTTAACTACTAATTTTTTACCTCCATCAGTTGCATTATCATGTGTTAAAACAACTGTTTTTGGATCTAAATCAGCATCAACTCCTTTATCATTAGATAAAGTATTTAATGTTACTGGTTTTCCTGTTTCACCTGCTTTTATATCATCATCTGCTGCTGGTGTAGAGATTGGTTTCATCCCACCATCATAGTGTGTAGGATCCTCATCACTTACTTTATCACCATTATACTCTCCAACAACTTTACCAATATTTGAATACTGCCCAGTCATTGCAAGTCCATTTTTTGTACAACTTTTACTTTTACCTATTGCTAAAGTACCTATTGTACAAATTTTACCAACTCTATTATCTGTTATAACTACATTCGATAAAGGTACATTCCCTCTGTTTGTAACAACATATTTCCAAACAACTTTGTCATTATATGGAATTTCTGGTCCAGTTGGTTTATCTGCATCTATTCCATTTGTTGAAGTTTCTATAGCAATCTTAGGTGTAGGTGTCTGGTAGATACCCATATCAACAGAAGTTATATTTTGTCCAATATTTAATGTAAACTCTTCTGTTTTTCCATTTTTATCTACATCCGAATTTTCATCATCGTCTCCAAGACCTTGAGCTGTAATTGTAAAGCCATTTGGAATTGTAAATTGTACATAATAGATTCCAGAAACTACATTATTAAACAGATACTTACCATGTGCATCAGTTTTACTTGTCTGAATTAACTTGTTATTATTGTCAAAAAGTTTTACAACAATATTTTTTACACCACTGTTTGCTTCATCTTGTAGACCATTTTTATTGGAATCAATCCATACAAAATCACCAATAGAACCTTTAGGTTCAGTACCACCTAAGTAGTGACTTTTATCTTTTTTTACTAAAGTTTTACCTTTATAATTAGCAGTTACAGTACCTGTATTTTCATATTGTCCTGTAGTTGCCTTACCTGTTTTACTACATATTTTTGATTCATCTGGAGCCAATTTATCTGCTGTACAGATTGTTCCTAACTTATCATCAACTACAGAAATAGTATTAAGTTCAACATTACCTGTATTCTTAATAACATATACCCATTTAACTTCATTTCCAAAAGAAATTTTTGGTCCTGTTCCTGTATCAGCATCTACTCCATTGGTTGACTTTTCAATACTAATATCAGCTTTTTCAGGTATTACCCCTATATAGTGAGATTTGTCACTATCTTTAACTCTCTTTGTTCCATATGAAGCAACTACTTTTGCCGTATTTTCATACTGACCTTTCACTGCTTTAGCACTTTTTGTACAAGTTTTTGTTGCATTAGCAGCTAAAGTATCTACTTTACAAACATTACCAATTTTATCATCAGTAACTACAATATCTTTTAGTGTAACATTACCACTGTTTTTAACAACATATGTCCATGTAACATCTTCACCAACATTAACAGCTGGTCCAGTTCCATTATCGGCATCTACACCATTTGTTGCTTTTTCAATACTAATTCTGGGAATAGAAGCAGGAATCTCTGTTCCATTACATGAAAGTGATTCCATATCTCCTGATGTTTCTGAATATTCAGCTGAAGCTGTTAATGCACCATTATTTAAATTAACTTGATAAACTTTACGTCCATCATAATTACACTCATCTTCTAAATATAATTTTCCATCAGAGGCAAATGAAAGCCCTTCTGCATCAACTACATGTGCTAAAGTTACTTTATAAGTTGTTTTAGCCGTCAGTAAATCAATTTCATAAAGTTTTGGTGCTTTATTATCATAGTTATAATCATCTACAGCATAAGCATCACCTGTTCTAGGATCAATCGCTAAACTTGATAAATCACGAGTATCTCCAGTAATATTTTTAGGATAATCAGGAACACTCTCCCATGTATTTGCATAAAATGCATAAAGTTTTGAATTATTTTCACCAGCAATTACATATAGTACTTCTTTACCTGTAGCTACTTCAACATAAAATTCAGCAGCATCAACTGATCGGTCAAGTAATTTAGAAACAATCTTTGTCGTTGTTCCTGTTGTTACATTAACACCATACAAAGCACTACCATTGTCTACATCTTGAAATGCATAAAGTGTTTTGTTTTTTGCTCTATACGCAGAACCTTCACCATCAAACTTTCTATCCATTTTAATAATATATGGTGAAGGAAGAGGATTAGCATTTGGATTTAAGAAAAGTTCATGTAATTCACGTGAATCGTCTGTTAAAGCATAACATTTAGGACCAGTAGTAGGTTTCTCTTTTTTTACAACTTTATAACACATACCCCCAAAATATACCGAGTTAACTTCACCTTGATCACCAATACTATGCTCTTCATCTTCATAATGAACCAACTTAACTTGATTTGCACCATTTGGAAGTCTTACTTTTCCTAAGTTTGTATGTCTTTCTGAAAATTTAACATAAGGGTCTAATCTTTTTGTAAATGGAGTAGCGACTTCTGTACCATTATCTGTAAAGAAAATTAACTTCATTATTTCATGTGGTTGATCTTTTGTTTTGTCTCTGCTACTATATCCATCATAAGTATAAGCATCTTCAATTAATACATCAACTGGTGTATTAAGCAAATCACCAAACTCATCAGTTATATCTTCTTGAGTTACATATGGATTACCAAATGTTCCAAACTTACTATTACTAGTATATTTTGTATATCCAGCAGAACAAGTGAAATTGGCTGGTTTTTCAACCTCTTTAACAGTTATAACATAATCTTCTATCTCACCAAAACTTGCATATCCATTAGTAGCATTTGAACAATCCCTATAGGAGACAACTTCATCATCTCCCTTATGTCCATAAGCACAATCACTTAAACGAATTCTTAACATACGTTTATCGCCATTATTCACATAATTAGGTATGTCCCAAGTGATTTTTTTTGTAGTCTCTGTATCTGGTGCAATACCTATAAAATCACCATTAATCATCTCAGAGTTATCAAAAGTTTTATTATTATTCCAGTCTATCCAAGCACTGACATATCTCCAGTGACTAATATTTTGTGTCTTACCACCTTCTGCTCGATAAGTTCCACTACCTTTATTTATTATATGTACATTTAAATTATATTTACCATTTTCTTTTTGTACAATAAGATCGTTAGAGTTTGTTATTACATCATCATATCCATCAGCATCAGCATTGGTACTAAAATGACCATTTGTTTCATAACTTACTCTACTACCTAATGCAACATTAGGTGTCACTAATTCTGAAACTTTATCTGCATGTTTAGATTTATGATAATTACCAATATCTGGTGCATCACCAAAATCTTTTCTTTTTACACTTGGAGGGGTAGTCGAAGCACAGTTTCCACTGGTATATACAGTTTTACACCAATCATCACAAGGAACATGGTCACTCTCACTATGTGCTTCATTTGACCAAGTACCATCTGCAAATTTTGATTTTTCACATAAATACATTGGATATCTAGTTTTACTTTTATCTTTAGAAGTATAGTTAATCGTTACACTATGACTTCCATAAGAAAAATCAAAATCTATATCTTCTCTACTATAACTATATAATTTATTATGATCTGTTGCATCATCAGTACCAACATAAACTTCATAATCTCTAGGATTATAGTGTTTATTTAATTCATAAGTTACTTTACCACTACATGAATTTTGAGACTTATGTACATCTGACACAGGACGATTTGTTGCAAAACTATTTACAGTTATAAACGTTAGTAATAATATAATAATTTTAGTTTTACTTAACAAATTTGAAAAATTACGCATTTTAGCTCCTTGTTTAAACAATTAAGATTAAAAATAATTTTAATTTGTTTATTAATAATATATTTTAACATTAAATATTATTATTTTTTCTTAAATATCAAATAATTAATTTACATATTTATTTAATTTTAATTTTATATTAATTTAACTTTAATATAGTTTTTTAGTTATGATAATAATATTTATTTAAGAAATAGAAAAACAATTGATAATAAAAGAAAATAGAAGTTAATGAAAAAAGAAAAAGAGGAAAAGAAAAAATTTAATTCTATGGGAAAGTCCCATAGAATAAGAAAAAAATTGAGTTCAAAAACTAAGGTAAAACCTTAGTTTCTTTTCTCAATAATCTCTTTTGCAACGTTTGCAGGTACTTCATCATAGTGATCAAATTCCATAGCATATGTTGCACGACCTTGACTCATTGAACGAAGGTCAGTTGAGTAACCAAACATTTCAGAAAGTGGTACAAATGCATCAACAATCTTAGATCCAGCTCTATCTCCCATTCCACGAACGATACCACGTCTTTTAGAGATATCTCCAATAACGTCACCCATGTAATCTTCAGGAGTTTCAACTTCAACTTTCATCATTGGCTCAAGAATAACTGGTTTAGCTTCTCTACAACCTTCTCTGAATCCCATTGATGCAGCAAGTTTAAACGCCATTTCAGATGAATCGACATCATGGTAAGAACCATCATAAACAGTAACTTTAATATCTTCTACTGGGTAACCAGCTTGAATACCTCTAGCCATTGATTCTTGAATACCTTTGTTAATTGGTTGAATAAATTCTTTTGGAATAACCCCACCTTTAACAGCATCAACAAACTCATAACCAAAACCAGCTTCTTGTGGCTCAATGTTTAAGTAAACATGACCAAATTGTCCACGTCCACCAGACTGTTTAGCGTACTTGTACTCTTTTTTAACAGACTCACGAATTGTTTCACGGTAAGAAACTTGTGGTGCACCAACTTCAGCTTCTACAGAGAATTCTCTTTTCATTCTATCAACAAGAATCTCAAGGTGAAGTTCACCCATTCCTGAAATAATAGTTTGACCAGACTCTTCATCTGTAGAAACACGGAAAGATGGATCTTCTGCAGCTAGTTTAGAAAGTGCAATACCCATTTTTTCTTGATCGGCTTTTGTTTTTGGCTCAACTGCAACAGAGATAACTGGATCCGGGAAATCCATTCTTTCAAGAACAACTTTGTCAGAAGCATCACATAGTGTATCACCAGTAGTTGTAGACTTAAGTCCAACAACAGCACCAATTTCACCAGCATAGATTTCAGGAACTTCTTCTCTTTTAATCGCGTGCATTTTCATGATACGACCAATTCTCTCTTTTTTGTCTTTAGTTGAGTTATGTACGTAAGAACCAGATTTTAAAGAACCACGGTAAACACGAATAAATGTCAACTGACCAACAAATGGATCGGTCATAATCTTAAATGCCAATGATGCAAATGCACCATCATCAGTAGAAGGAACTTCAACTTCAACCTCTTCATCATCCATCATCGTACCTTTAATGGCAGCCGATTCAACTGGAGATGGAAGGTAATCAACAACAGCGTCAAGTAAAGTTTGAACACCTTTGTTTTTAAATGCTGTACCAACAGTCATTGGAACAATATGCATTCCAATAGTTGCTGCTTTAATTCCAGCTTTGATCTCTTCTTCAGAAATCTCTTCACCTTCAAGGAATTTTTCCATAAGCTCTTCTTGACCATCAACTTCAGCGATGCTCTCAATCATTTTCTCACGGTACTCTTCTGCAAGTTCTTGCATGTCTTCTGAAATTTCTTCTACATGGTAGTTAGAACCCATTTCAGCATCTTTGTCCCAAACAATTGCTTTCATTTTAACAAGGTCAACAACACCTGCGAACTCATCTTCAGCACCAATTGGAAGTTGGATAGGAACTGGATTACCTTTTAGTCTCTCTTTAATTTGTCTTTCAACTTCATAAAAGTCAGAACCAACTCTATCGTACTTGTTTACAAATACAATTGAAGGTACACCATAACGGTTTCTTTGTCTCCAAACTGTTTCTGATTGTGGTTGAACCCCACCAACAGCACAGAATACTGAAACAGCACCATCAAGAACTCTCATAGAACGTTCAACTTCA
>Ga0256826_1002200_pt1 | contig 11967 bp, 9 predicted proteins | sample CV79metaG_FD_185975 | JGI IMG/M metagenome (GOLD analysis project Ga0256826, IMG submission 185975) | Hydrothermal vent microbial communities from East Pacific Rise, Pacific Ocean - CV79 | ecosystem: Environmental > Aquatic > Marine > Hydrothermal vents | place: Pacific Ocean: East Pacific Rise... | reverse complement strand
GACGTATATCTTCTTGTCCTAGATGTAGCCCATCGGCATAGTCTATAAGTTCAATGGCATCATTGACAATAAGTTTTCCATGATAATACTCTCGTATCAGTTGTAAATCTTTTTTCATTTCATCTAAAGATCCTGATTTATTACGATATTGAGCGATGGGGATATTGAGTAATTCTAATTTTTTGGAAAAGTAGGTTAAAGAGACACCTCGTTTAAAAAGGGTCTCCTTATCTATAAGTGCGTAAATCATACTTTATGCGTTTTTGACCTTTGGATTGTCTTCTAAAAAGAGTTTTAAGAGACCAGAAATAGTATCTTTCATATCATTTCTATCAACAATCATATCAATCAATCCATGTTCAAGTAAAAACTCTGAACGTTGGAATCCTTCTGGTAAATCTACACCAACAGTTTGCTTAATAACTCTCTGTCCAGCGAATCCAATTAATGCTCCTGGCTCCGCAATAATAATGTCCCCTAACATTGCAAATGAAGCAGAAACACCACCCATTGTAGGATCTGTTAAAAGAGAAATAAATGGCAAGCCTTCAAGGTGAAGACGATTTAATGCCGCAGAAGTTTTACTCATTTGAAGCAATGAGAACGTACTCTCTTGCATTCTTGCTCCACCAGAAGCAGAAATAATAATAAATCCACATTTCTTTTCAATAGCACGATTAATAGAACGAACTATTTTTTCTCCCTCAACTGAACCTAAACTTCCTCCCATAAAGGAGAAGTCAAAAATAACAAGCTCTGTCTCAATACCATTAATAGTACAAGCCCCACTCACTACAGATGATGTTTTTCCTGTTTTTTCTTTTGCTTCATCCAAACGTTTTTTATAAGATTTTTTATCTATAAATTTAAGAGGATCTACAGGAGCCAAACTTGCATCATACTCTACAAAGCTCCCTTCGTCACATAAAACCTCTTCACGTTTTTTTGCATTAATTCTAAAATGATGATTACACTTGGGACAAACATTACACTTAGAATCAACTTCTTTATAATACATAAGTGCTAAACATTTTGGACATTTTATCCAATTGCTTTTTTCATCTTTTGTACTGTCATTATTTAACATACTAGAAAAAAGATTTGCAAAGTTCATTTCACACGCTCCTAATAATTTATTGGCTGAATCATACCATAATAGCTCTCAATAGTGACTAATTTAATTAAAAATTAGCCACATAAACTATTCGCCTTTTTTATCTGTAGCTATCGTTGGTTTAATTCCTCTTGGAGCTACCATCCAAAATTTACAAACTTCAGAACGCCAGTTTTCTAAAATATACTTAGCCCGTTTACTTCCTGTTTTTGCTAAATAGTCTTTAATTAATGCTTTTAGCTCAAACATCTCGGTATCCCACTCATCTGTGTCAATTCTTAATGGCTCAACCAATTCTGGATTGATTTTTTCATAGAATCCACCTTTCGTGTCGTAAACAAATGCCTTACCACCAGTCATACCTGCACCAAAGTTAACGCCTGTTTCACCTAAGATTACTACGGTTCCACCGGTCATATATTCACAAGGATGATCTCCTGTTCCTTCAACAACTGCAATGGCACCTGAGTTACGAACAGCAAAACGCTCTCCTACTTGACCATGAATATACAGTTTACCACCAGTTGCCCCATACAGACAAGTATTTCCACCTAATGAAAAGTCATTACCTGCTATTTTATCCGCAGAAATAACAATGTTACCACCGTTCATACCTTTACCAATATAATCATTACCGGCACCATCAATATTAATATTGATACCTTTTGACATAAAGGCACCCAACGATTGTCCTGCCGTACCAGTCATATTTAAAGTTATGGTTCCATCAGCCAATCCAGCATTTCCATAAAGTTCTGCTATTTCACCAGATATTCTTGTGGCAAAACTTCTATTAAGGTTAGAGATCTCTTTGTTAAGGACAATTGGTGTTGATGGATCTTTAATGGTCTCCATTAACTCTGCAAGAATTTCCTGCTCATACTCATTTTGATCATACGGTTCATTGAATGGCACCTTACAAGTATTATCACCCTCTAACTTATAAAGAAGCTCTTCAAAGTTAAACTTCTTAGCAAACTCATCATCAATTACCTCTAAAAGATGATTTTGACCTACGATTTCTTCTAATGATTCATACCCAAGCTCTGCTAAGATTTCTCTAACATCTTCAGCAATCAAAGTAAAGTAATTCACTACTTTGTCCACATTACCCGTAAATCGTTCTCTTAAATGTTTATCTTGTGTTGCCACACCCACACCACAAGTATTGAGGTGACAGATACGAAGCATGATACAACCAACAAGAACCAATGCACCTGTACCAAAGGCATACTCTTCTGCTCCAAGAATTGCAGCTTTCACAATATCAAGACCCGTTTTGAGTCCACCATCAGTTTCAAGTGTTACTTGACCTCTAAGGTTATTGGCTTTAAGTGCATTATGTGCTTCTATCAGTCCAAGTTCCCATGGGTTACCTGCAAATCGAATAGAACCAATTGGTGCTGCCCCTGTACCACCATCTGCACCAGAGATAATAATTTTATCGGCATAGGCTTTTGCCACACCTGCTGCAATGGTTCCAACACCAGCTGTTGAAACCAATTTAACTGCAACTCTGGCTTTTGGATTAATCTGTTTCATGTCAAAGATAAGTTGTGCCAAATCTTCAATAGAATAAATATCATGGTGTGGTGGAGGTGAAATTAATGTTACACCTGGTTTTGTAAATCTCAATTCTGCAATAAGAGGTGAAACTTTGCTTCCTGGAAGCTGTCCACCCTCACCTGGTTTTGCACCTTGTGCCACTTTAATTTGAAGCTCAGTTGCTGAACGTAAATACTCAGGGGTTACACCAAATCTACCCGATGCAATCTGTTTAATAGATGAGTTTTTCTCAGTACCATAACGAGAAGGATGTTCTCCACCCTCACCTGAGTTTGATTTCGCACCAATTTTATTCATTGCTACGGCTAATGTCTCATGTGCCTCTTGTGAAATAGATCCCATTGACATCGCTGCGGTTGAGAAACGTTTAAAGATTTTTTCTACTGGTTCTACGTTATCAACAGAAATAGCTGCTCTATCACTCTTTAACGAATAGAAGTCACGAATAAATTTCTTATCTCGCTTGTCAACTAATGTTTTTACCTCTTCATAATCTTCTTTTGAACCGGTTACGGATGACTTTTGCATGGCAGCAATGGTAGGACGAGAGAAGTCATGAAACTCTTCGCCTTTTTTATACTTATAGAATCCACCTTTATATAAAGCATTCTTTTGCCCTTCAAAGGCATCAGTATATGCACGTTGATGATTGGTATTAAGACGTGCATCAATATCACTGTATTCAAGTCCTGTCAAGAGCGCTGAGCTCCCTTCAAAACATTCTGAAACAATCTCTTTACTCAATCCAAGAACATCAAACAGTTTTGAATTTCGATATGATGAAATAGTTGCAATACCCATTTTAGACATAATCTTTAATAGTCCAGCACCCATTGCTCTTCTAAAGCGTTTCAAAATTGCTTTAATCTCACCATTTTCACCCTCTAACTCTTCTACGGTATAATAAAGAAGGTAAGGGAATATAGCGGTAGCACCATATCCAATCATACATGCAGCAGAATGAGGATCAAATACCTCTCCTGTTACCGTAACAACACTCGTTAAATGACGTAAATTATTTCGTAAAAGCTCTTGGTTTAATCGCCCTACTACCATTAACATTGGCATTGCTTTATTATCTACATTTAATCCTCGATCATCTAAAATAATAGTTCTGATACCATTATTACGAACATCTTCAATAATCTTTTCAACCAAACTATTTAGACTTGATTTTAAATCATCTTGATAAATTGTTTCATATGAACCCAATTTATATGATTTGTCATACTTTTCATTATCTTCTGATCCAAATTCAAAAAGTAGTGCAAACTTCTCTTTTGACATTACAGGAAGTATGGTTTTTAATCTTTTTGCATGTGATGCACCATCTGCTAAAATATTATGTACTTCTCCAAAACCAACATTCAGACTCATGACCGTTTTCTCACGAATTGGGTCAATAGGAGGATTGGTCACTTGGGCAAATTTTTGTTTAAAGAAGTCGGTAAAGTTTCTCTGTTCATTAGAGAATGCTGCCAATGGGGTGTCATCACCCATCGCACCTGTTGTCTCTTTACCTTCAGCAACCATAGGACGAATGACCTCTCTCATCAACTCCAATGTATAGTTAAAGTAACGCTGTTTCGATTCCATATCTTTCTTATCAACAGAAGTCTCTTCAACTTGTGCCTGAGGAACAAACTCTTGAAGATAATCCATATTTTCAGCAAGCCACTTGTCGTAAGGATTAATTCCTTTAATATAATTATCAATTTCGTTTGTTTTTAAAACTTTTCCATATTTTAAATCAACGCCCATCATCTCACCAGATTGAAGACGTCCACGCTCTAAGATTTTCTCTTCAGGAAGTTCTAAAACACCATATTCAGAAGCAATAAGTAACCTATTATCTGTCGTAATAATATATTTAGATGGTCTTAAACCATTTCTGTCAATCACACAACCAATAAAACGACCATCCGTCATACTTACCGCTGCTGGTCCATCCCATGGTTCAAAACATGCACTTGCGTACTCGTAAAATGCTCTTAAATCACTATCCATATGTGGAGCATTATGCCATGGAGCAGGAACGAGTGAACGTGCTGCTTTAAAAAAGTCTACACCATTAACCCGTAAAAACTCCATAAAGTTGTCTAAACTTGCCGAGTCACTCATATCATCTTGAATAACATTGATTAATCGTTTCATTTCATCATCGGTAAAAACTTCTGATTTAACAGCTGCCATTTTAGATTTTACATTAAATCTATTTGCCGTAACAGAGTTTATCTCCCCATTATGTGCAATCATTCTAAAAGGTTGAGCCAATTTCCACTGAGGAAGGGTATTGGTTGAGAAACGCTGATGAAAAAGACAAAATGAAATTTTAAAATCTTCATTGGCTAAGTCAGTATAAAATTCTTTAATATGCGTTGGCATAACAAGCCCTTTATACGAAACGACTGATGATGAAAATGAAGGAATATAAAAACTTTTATCTTCACTCAATTTTGCCTCTATCTCTTTCCGTGACAAATAAACCAATGCATCAAAACGTTGCGTAGCAACTGCTGACTTTGGTGAAACAAAGACCTGCTTAATCATTGGTAATGATTCTAGTGCCTGCTCACCTAATGCTGATGTATCTACTGGAACAGTACGTATATAACGAACATCTAAATCATTATTTTCACATACTTCACTAATAACATCAAAATCGCTTTCATTGTTTGAAAAAACCATGGCAACGGCATAACGTTCAGGTAAGTCAATACCTTCTTTTGCTGCTTGTTTATTGAAAAATGATTTAGGTAAAGAGAGAAGTAGTCCTGAACCATCTCCTGTTTTACCATCTGCTGCAACTGCCCCTCGGTGCATCATACGAGAAAGAGAAGTAACCGCATCCTCTAAGTTTTGGTGTGAAGGGGTATTGTCAATCGAAGCCAATAATCCAAATCCACAGTTATCTTTAAACGACGTAAAGAGATCTTGCATAAGCCAACCTTTAATTAATATCTGTTAGGGTTCCTATAATATATTCTCCCCATAATGGAGTCGATAATATCCAAAACATCTTTAAAATTAGGTGGTAGAAATGCGTGGTTTTATAATTAATATAAGAAAAGCAAAAAATGAAGATGTAGTTGTTACCGTTCTAACCAATAATAGTGTTAAAAACTACTGGAGATTTTTTGGTGCACGTCATTCTATCTTACAAATAGGCAATCTTGTTGACTTTGAAGAGGAAGAATCTCAAAACAGTTTCATGCCAAAAATGCGTAAACTCTCTCAACTCTCTTTTCCTTGGATTTTTTATAGCAATCATCTTTTGCACTGGCAAAACTTTATTCGTCTTTTTGATCCACACTTAAAAGAAACCACTGAAATTGACCCATTTTATTTTAATCTTTTACTTAATAGTGCCAAAAAGTGGGACAAACAAAACCCAAAACGTTTGGCAGTAGAAGCTTACATACACATTCTAATCTATGAAGGCAGACTTTATGACAGTGGATTCTGTTATATATGTGAAAGTATTCTTGATGAGAGTGTCGGACTTATGAGAGCATATCTTCCTGCACACCCTTCATGTATTTATGCAAATCCATTAAAAAAAACGTCTGTTTTTAAACTCTTCGACTCCCAAAGTACTATACATATAGATAATAATGAGATAGAAGAATTTTACAAAATATTAATGAAAGGTTTGTAAAAATATAGAAAGAAACATAAAAAAATATTAAGTTAATTTAATATTAATTAATTTAATATATAATACTACGATAGACATTTTTCAATTGATAAATTTTAAGGAGAAAAAATGAAGTTAAAATATTCGTCATTACTATTAGGGTTACTATTACCAATTACTTATGCAACAGCAGAGGTATCACTTATTCCACCTGATGCAAAAGCTGGAGAGTGTTATGCGAAAGTTGTTGTTCCCGCTAAATATAAAACTGTAGAAGAGCGTGTACTTGTACAGGAAGCATCTAACAAAATTACTATTGTTCCTGCTAAATATGAGTGGATTGATGAGAAAGTTGAAGTAACACCTGCGAGTAAAAAGCTTCAAACTATCCCCGCTACTTATAAAAAAGTTACAGAAACTATTGAAGTTAAACCTGCCACTCGGTCTTGGCATACAAGTCTTAAAAGACGATCAGCACCTGTAAGTAAAGAAATTTTAGTTGCGGCTAAACTTAAAGGTGTTGAGCTAGACAATACTACACCAGGTTCATGTTACAAAGAGTACTTTACACCAGAAGCATACAAAACAGTTTCAGAAGAAATTGTTATTCAAAAAGAATCTTCTAAAACAGAAATTATTCCTGCTAAATATGAAATGGTAGAAAAAACCATTGAAATTAAACCTGCTTCTAAAAAAACCATGACTGTTCCCGCAACATATGAGTTTCAAGAAGAGAGAGTACTTGTTGAAAAAGAAAAAACTGTTTGGAAAAAAGGTGTAAACCCAGCAACTAAACTTGATGGTGCAACAGGTGAAATTATGTGTTTGGTAAAAGTACCTGCTAAATATAAAACTATTAAGAAAAAAGTTGTTAAAACAGCTGCAACAACAAAAGTTATAGAAATTCCAGCTGTTACTAAAACAATTAAAGTAAAAAAACTTGTTTCAGCAGCAGAGACAAAAACAATTACTATTCCAGAAGTTAAAAAAACAATCGAGAAAAAAATTCTTGATACTAAATCAGAATTTTCATGGATTAAAGTTGGAGACAGTGTAGAAAAAGGTTGGAACTATACAGGACATAAAATTTGTCTTATTGAAACACCAGCACTTAACAAAAAAATTATAAAAACAGAACTTGAGACTCCTGCATCTACAAAAGAGATTGAAATTGCAGCTACTTTCAAAACTGTAAAAGTTAAAAAACTTGTTGAAGAAGCAAAAGAGATTAAAACACCAATCGAAGCAGTATATAAAATGCTAGCTAAGAAGGAAAAAGTTTCTGAAGCTCACCAAAGTTGGGATAGAATTCTTTGTCAAACAAACATGAACAAACAAGTAATTCTTAAAATTCAAGAAGCACTTAAAGCTAAAGAATACAACCCAGGTAAAATTGATGGTGTTCTCGGTAGAGATACAAGAGTTGCACTTGATAAATACCAAAGAGATAACACATTATCAACTGGTGGTATCACTTACGAAACATTAAACTCACTTAACGTAGAACTTTAATCGTTTTTCTATTCCCATCTCCTTGATGGGAGTAATTCTTCTTTATTTTCGTCGGCTGAAGCCAACCCTACAACTTTTCATATTTATATCAACCTACTGATTGAAACCCTGCAATAACATAAGCAATTGAAGCTAATAATGCAGCAAATAAAGCATACGGCATTTGCGTTTTTACATGTGATATATGATCACATCCACTTGCCATGGAACTTATAATGGTTGTATCTGAAATAGGTGAAACGTGATCCCCAAAAATACCTCCTGAAATAACAGCACCTATCATCAAAGGAATTGGCAAAGCAAACGTTGCCCCTAATCCTAACGCAATCGGCATCATAATAGAAAAGGTTCCCCAACTTGTCCCCGTAGAAAACGCGGTTAACGACGCAACCAAAAAAACAAGTAAGGGTAAATAAACCACAGAAACTTCCGATGCTTTCATAACGTCTGCAATATAAGCAGCTGTTCCCAAATCTTTAATAACACTTCCAATAAGAAATGCCAACAATAAAATAAGAGCAATCGGAATCATATCTCCAATGCCCTCATATAAGGCATCAAAATATTCTTTATGCTTCATATACCCTTTTGATAAATAATAAATATAGGTAAAAATTAACGTTGAGATAACCGCATAAAAAACTGACGTAGAACCACTTCCTTTTAAAATATCACCCTCACCTGTATAATATAAAGAAATAGGCACCATAAAAACTAAAACCATCAAGGGCAAAAGCATTGCCCAAGGAGACGCATTGTTATCATCTTCTTTCTCTAAAGAAAAGTCTACAGAGACTGCCTTAGCCTTTCCCATTGAGCCAAAATTAACGTTAAATAAAATAACAATAAATACCATTACAATGGTAATAAGAGAATAGAAGTTATAAAGTATAGATTCAATCAGCAAAGAAATTCCATCACCATCTATCACCTTATCATTAATACCTGTAACTATCAAACCTAACAGTAAAGCACCCCACGCATTAAAAGGAATAAGGGAACAAACAGGTGCAGAAGTGGAGTCGCAAACATACGCCAATTTTTCACGACTTACTCCATGTTTATCACAAAGTGGTCGGGCAACAGTACCTGCAACCAATGCAGTAATAGAAGATTCTATAAAAATAATAATTCCTAAGAAATAGGCTAAAAACAGTGCTCCTCTAGGTGAATCAATACGCTGTTGTTTTTGACTCAAATAGTTTACAAAGCTTGCTACGGCACCTGATTTCGTAAGAAGTTTAATAATAGAACCGACTAACAACGCAAAAAGAATTGTTTTAGTAATCCAACCTTCTGCAAATAACCCAATAAATCCATCTAAAAGAGCGATAAAGGCTACAAAGGGATTAAAACCATGTATCACCAGCTCACCTAAAAAAATACCTGACAAAAGAGATACCACAACATCTTTCGTTATAATTGCCATGATGATGATAAAGAGTGGTATTAAGACGGAGAAGACTCCTAAGTTTTCCATAATTTTTCCTCATTTTTTATTTAATTTAACTATTAGGAATTATAACATTATGAAAACATTATCTATATTAACATTAACCATAACACTTTTTACAGCTTGTCAAAGTACCCCTACAACATTAACTCAACCAAAAGTAGAAGTAGAGATAGCAAAAGAAAATCTTTTACGACTCAAGAACCCAAATATTATCCTACCAACTGATTCATCACAACTTCTTTTTGTTACAACCAAAGATTGGAACACAAAAGAGGGAACACTACAACGTTATGAACGTGTAGCATTAAATGACAAACGATGGGTTAAACTGGGAGAGCCTATTAATATTATTTTAGGACGTAATGGTTTAGGTTGGGGAAAAGGTCTACACACAACACCTAAAGATGCAAAATATATTAAAAAAGAAGGTGATGGAAAAGCTCCTGCTGGTCTCTTCTCTCTAGGTAATGGTTTTGGATACAGTGACTTTGCTATAGACTTTCCATACAGTACCTACAAAAGAACTGATCACTGTGTCGATGACAGTAAATCTCAATGGTACAACCAAATTATAGACAGTAAAAAAATAACAAAAGATTATAAAAGTTTTGAACATATGAAGTTAACAAATCATCTCTATAAGTATGGTATTACAGTAAATCATAATCCTGAACAAATAAGCAATGCTGGATCATGTATATTTATGCATATAAGAAGTGAAAATGGTAAAGGAACAGCTGGATGTACAGCGATGAAAGAAAATCAAATCAAAACTATCCTTACATGGTTAAAGGAGAAGAAAAAACCACTACTGTTACAATTACCAAATGAAGAAATTAGAGATTAAATTCTCTAATTTTACATATAAATTATGATGATTCTATATATTAAAATTTAAAACTATGCAATTAATCCAATTTTTCTTAAAAAAGGTTTTGCATCCAATGATTTTTCAGCCAGTTTATTAATCATAGTATCTAAATTTTTTTCACGTGAAATCCACTCTTGAAGATTTTCAATACAATATCTCTTCTCTCCAGAAGTAAAACCATTATAATCAGTAAGTGCATTTTGAATTAAACTTACTTGACTCATCTCTACGTTATGTCCCATATTGTTTACCTTTTTTATTAATTTAATCGCGATTATTAATTCTAACGAAAATCATCTATATAGCATATATAAAAATTGTACTAATATAAGAGTTTAAACTTAGTTTAAATAAAAAAGAATATAATTAAACATTATTTAACTAACAGAAAATTTTATTTTCTTCAGTATTTTTCATTATTTTTATTTTATATTAAATAATTATGAAAAATTTAAATTAAATTATAGAAAATAATTACTTCTCAAACTTTTTTTAGTTATGCTTATCAGTATAACTCTCTTTCAAAGGAATAACATGGCTCTATTTAAAAGTAATAAAGATAGCAACGCATCTACTGAAACCAGTAAAGCACAAACAACATTTGTCTCTGAGGGCATTGAAGTTACAGGAAACATTAAAGGAACCGGAGCAGTTCAAGTAGAAGGAACACTGCATGGTAATATTGCGGTAAACTCTGTAATCATTGGTGAAGCAGGAATAGTTAATGGGGTTATCCATGCAAAGTATGTGGTTATTAATGGTAAATTAAATGGTGGTATAACTTGTGAATCTTTAGAAATTATGAAAAATGGACATGTAGCCAATGTTATTAACGTAAAAAAACTTAAAATTAGTGGTTTTGCTGAAGGTGAAATTGATGCAGAAGATGAAATCATTGTTAGTAAAGAAGGTAAAATCAAAGCCAGAGAAATGCTAAGTAAAAATATTATAGTTAATGGTTCATTCTCAGGAAATGTAACCGCTTCAGAACTCTTAGAAATAGGAGAAGCAGGTTCAGTAGAAGGTGAAATTACTGTGAAGAATATCAAAACACATGAAGGTGGAAAGCTTATAGGTTCTATGAGAAATTATGAAGCACCTAAATCATCTAAAAAAGAAGATGTAGCTAAAAAAACTGCAAAATAAAAACTACCAAAAGGTAGTTTTTATACATCAACCCCATCCCAAAACTCATCAAAATCCAAATTGGTCATGGCATTTTCATCTGCCATGTTTTTTTCTAATAAATCTTTTTGTACTTTTACAAAATACTCATCTAACGCCTGTTCTAAAACCCAAGAAACATCTTTTTTTAATAAATCAGCAAATGCTTTTAAATTCTCTATCGTATCTGGTTTTAATGTAAAATCAATTCTATTTTCCATGCTATAACTCCTTTTTCTTATTTACCTAAAAGATAAATCAAATCAGGAAATAGTACTATAATTAATAGTGCTAAAAGCTGTAAACCAATAAAAGGAAGAACTCCTTTATAAATCTGTCCCGTTGTTACCATATCACCTGCTGCACCTTTAAGGTAAAAAAGTGCAAACCCAAAAGGTGGGGTCAAAAATGATGCTTGCATATTTAATGCAATTAACACCGCAAACCATACAGGGTCGATTCCAAATGAATATGCAATGGGTACTAAAATAGGCACCACTACAAAAGCAATCTCAATAAAGTCTATAAAGAATCCTAAAAAGAAAATAACTGCCATAGAGATAAAAATAAACATCCACTTATCCCCTACTTCCTCTTGGAAAAATTGCATTGCCATCACATCTCCACCCAGCTCATTAAAAACCAAT
>Ga0256826_1002199_pt1 | contig 11972 bp, 11 predicted proteins | sample CV79metaG_FD_185975 | JGI IMG/M metagenome (GOLD analysis project Ga0256826, IMG submission 185975) | Hydrothermal vent microbial communities from East Pacific Rise, Pacific Ocean - CV79 | ecosystem: Environmental > Aquatic > Marine > Hydrothermal vents | place: Pacific Ocean: East Pacific Rise... | reverse complement strand
AAGCTCTTTTATAATACTACTAGTTGGATTCACTACATTTTTTTCAAATTCTACTTCAAGCATTCAAACTTCTTTTACCATTATATTTATTATTATAATACCAATTATTTTTATATCAGACCTTATAGCATGATATGCAGATATATTATGGTGAGGAAATATTAGAAGTTGGGGTTCTGGTAATGATAGTTATAGTATATTTAAATTTCAAACATCTGTAGTGTTCCTTTATAAGTCAAATTTAGCTATTATAATTTTAGATTAGTAAAGAAAATTTATAATAAGGGATTAGTAAAATGAGCTTAATAACAACACAATATTTTAAAGAATATCGAAAAGAGCTAGGTTTTACAAATCAAGGTGATGTAAAAAAGTTTTTTGCAGGCAAAGATATAACTCCTACTGTAGATTATAATTATATAGAGTTACTAAATAGTCGACTTATTGAGATAATTAAAAAAATCAATTCACTGGTTGCAGAAGATATTAACTTTAGTAATATTGATAACTTTTGTATGGAGAATGTAGATATAGTTTTTAATAAACTAAAAGATAATAATATTATTCAAAGATTAAATAATCAAGGCAGAAGACCTGAGCAGGTCTATTTTTCTTGGATGAGAGGATATATAATCTCAAATTATTTTCTAAAAGCTTTAAGTAAAATATTCAAGGTTAGTCTTGATGATATATCATTGATTGGTGATGATGATTTAGTAAATATAGAATCTTTTAAAAGAACACCCACAGCTGATTTGGAGATTTTATTAAATGATGGTAATAAATTAAGAATTGAAGTTCAGTCTGGTTTTGTTGGTGTAAATGATATTAAACAACATAAAGTATTAGAAGCTAAAAGAATTTTTCAAACAGATGCTATATCCTCTTTGGCAATTCATTTTGATTTATTTAATGGTCAAGCAGCATTTATAAAGCTAGATGAAATTTCAGAGACAAGTGTAAATTGGATTACAAGACAGCAGATGGAAGGTCAAACTGTTTTTAATATAGAACAAAATTATTTTACTTGGAAACTAACTGATACTCCACCTTCATTAGAAGATATATTTGTAGATTAATATGAAAAGTAACAAATTTAAAGTTTTAGATCTATTTGCTGGTGTTGGTGGGCTTAGTTATGGTTTTGCTCATGATGATAATTTTGAAATTATAGCAGCCAATGAACTTTTATCTGATATGGCAAAAGCATACTCTTTAAATCATCCAACTATTAAAATGTACAATTGTGATATTAAAGATTTTGGACTTAAAAATCTTGCTAAAGATTTATGTATCAAAAAAGGTGATATTGATTTAATAGTTGGTGGTCCTCCTTGCCAAGCATTTTCAACAGTAGGGAAAAGATTAATTGATGACCCAAGAGGTCAACTATTTCAAGAGTATTATCGAGTTTTAGAAGAATTAAATCCTAAAGTGTTTTTATTTGAGAATGTCAAGGGTCTTTTGTCAATGCAAAAAGGTGAACTATTAAAAACTATCTTATCACTATTTGAATCATTGGGATACAGAGTAAAATATGAAGTTTTAAATTCAGCAGATTATGGTGTACCTCAAATCAGAGAAAGAGTAATAATAATTGGTACTAAGTTAAAACAAGATTTTGAATATCCAAAACCAACTCATTTAAGTACAAATGATAATAACATTTTTAATCAAGATTTAAAATCATATTTATCTCTATCTGAAGCTATAAGTGATTTACCTTTTATTAAGAGTAATGAAGAGAGTTTTGAATATAGTAGCAAAGCACAAAATAACTTTCAAAAATTAATGAGACTTAATGCACCAAAAAAGTTAATGGATCATAATGCACCAAAAAATAATGACAAATTAGTAAAACTTATGGAATGTTTACCTGATGGTGGTACACCACAAGATGCACCAGAAGAGTTAAGACCCAAATCAGGATTTAAAAATACATATTGTAGGTTGTGGTGGAAAAGACCCGCACCAACAATTACAAGAAATCTAAGCACACCATCATCTTCAAGATGCATCCATCCCAAAGCACCAAGACCACTGACTACGCGAGAAGGGGCAAGAATACAATGTTTTCCAGATGATTATATTTTTTATGGATCTAGAAGTTCTAAAAATTTACAAATAGGTAATGCAGTACCTACATTTTTATCAATAGCTTTAAAAGATTCAATTAAGAAATATTTTGAAACAAACAACAAGTTGTAGGGCTTGCTTATTCCCATCCGTCCGAGACTGTGAAAGAACCCATACAAATAAATCTATTCAAGCCAATAATTTTAAATATTTTGGTTTGAGTTGATAAAATTTCATATATTTCAATAGATATGTCATAGAAACCCTAAAATAAGCAATATAATCCTCTATCTCTTGCTTTATACCCTCTATATTTCCTTCTTTTATCGCTATCACTAGTTTTCTAAATATAGTTATCCCTATGAGATTAAGTAATCTTCTAAAATTGTATGTAAACATAATCAAAGCATTCTCTCCAGAGACTTTCTCTTTACCTCTAACAAGAAAGTGATCCCAACCTAATGTCCTCTTAATTGTTCCAAATGGATGTTCTACTATGGCACCTCTTTTTTTAATAAGTGTTTTGGCATAATCTGTTTTCATAGCAACTTGATGCTTATCTAATAGCTCTTGATGTTCCCATCTATAGATTCTTTTATAAGCAGTTTTTGGAGGCATACACTCTTTGCGTAAAGGGCAAGCTTTACACATAGCTGATGTACCTTGATATACTTTTTTTATCTTTTCTCTTTTATTTTGTATATAAGAGGCTCTCTTTATTATTTGGTTATTTGGACAAATATAGTAATCCTCTTGAGGATTGTATATATATCTATTAGCTTTAAAAAAATCTGTCTGTTTTTGCTTATATTTAGGTGTAGATAGATATGGAGTAATCCCATCATCAATACATGCTTTAATATGAGAAGTATTATAATATCCCTTATCGGCAGTTATATTCAAGGTATCTTGGTTTAATATCTCTTTTGCTTGACTAGCCATAGGGTAGAGTTTATCTGTATCTTGTCCTACAGAGCTAACTTCTGTTGCTATAATGAACTTAAATGTATCATCTACAACTATTTGGCTATTGTATGCCATAAGGTTATGTGCTGGTTTTACCATTACCTTTGCATCAGGGTCTGTTCTATTGTATTGGGTGACTCCCATCTCTTCTAGTAATGCTAAATCTTTATCTAGTTTAGCTTTTCTTTTTTTTATAGTACTCAAATCATCTGTAGGAGGTGTAAGTTTTTTCTCTTTTTTATCTTGGCTATCAGTAAATGACATCTGTTTTAAATAGGCTTCTATTCTCTCATCTATCTTTTTTAAATCTCTCTCCACACTCTTTTTCATAATAAGTTGGTTCTTTGAGGCATTGGCTCTTAGAAATGCTCCGTCTACAGCTACTAGTTTACCTGTAATCAAATCTAACTCTTTACACAATAAGACAAACTCTCTAAATACTCTCTTTAGAGCTTTACTATTCTCTTTTCTGAAGTCAGCTATGGTTTTATAGCTTGGATTAAGTCCTGCACATAACCACATCATCTCTATATTTCTTTTTATTTCACTCTCTAGTTTTCTGCTACTTCTTATTTTATTTAGGTATCCATAGATATAGATTTTTAGCAATAACTTTGGATGATAGGCTGGTTGTCCATCTGTACTTACTAGTGTTGCTTTAGTGAAACCTAGTTTTACCACATCAAGCAACTCTACATAATCCTCTATAGCTCTTACTTGATTATCTTGGTCTACATATTCATCTATGCTTGGAGGAAAGAAAATCTGCTGTTTTCTATTCTCTGCTTTTTTATAAATGTTACTCATTATTAAAACCTTCTATAAAGCCCTAAATATAGGACTTTAACTAGTGTTATTATAACATTTTTGGGGTATTTTATTGGTAAATCTATTGCTCATTCAGAGCTTTTTATCTATCTCTTTAAGCTCTACTTTATAATGTTCTTTCACAGTCTCGGACGGATGGGAATAAGGTAAAAAACACCATTAAATGACGCTGGAAGAGTTGTTGATAGAGTAGATACTTCTGCCCACATTCCAAAATAATATAGGAGATATGTATATGAGTTTTAAAAAAAAGGGAAAAGACAAAAAATGGAAGAAATGGTACAAATTACATCAAAACATACTCACTATGTAATGAGAAAAACCTAAATCCACATTATTAATAGACACTTCTTTTGTCTATATAATTATCATTAAAAGGTTAATTACGCTAGAATGGGATTGAACAAGATGGTTAGTATATGTAAAAATTAGCTATAATTATAATTAAGGAAACAGAATGGAAGTAGTACTTTATATTATATTATTTTTAATTGTAATGCAAATTGCAGATTATCTCGATAAAAAATGGCAAAAATTTTGTAATCGAAATAAAAGTTTAGAAGATAGGGATTATTGTATAATACCAATAGAAGTACAAGAAGCTCGAAAACGAGCAGAAATAGAAAACAACCATTTATATCAAAATATTAATATTACATCAAATAACACTAATATAATTATAGAAAAAGAAAATATAAAAATTGAAAATAATCCTTCTCAAATTCAAGGTAATTGGAAAGCTGGTTGGGCACTAGATATTCATACAATAAAAAGTATACCATTAGGAGATGGCAAATTTGATACAACTTATACAGAAACTGGTAAAGCATTAAATGAATTAAAATATCATCAAAATTATGAACAAATAGAGAATTTAGCAAATGAGGTTATAGAATTCCTAATAACAAGACAAGTAACACCTTACCTACATGTAATAATTCCTATTCCACCATCAAAAGATAGAACTATTCAACCAGTAACTGCAATTGCAGAAAAAGTTAGTCAGGTTTTAAATATTCCAATTGATACAAACTATGTTATTAAGAATCGTAGCACAAGTGAATTAAAAAATATTGATGATCCAGAAGAAAGAAAAAAGATACTCTTAAATGCTTTTAATCTACAAGATAATAGATACCAAAATAAAAAAATATTGCTATTTGATGATTTATTTAGGTCTGGTTCAACATTAAAAGAAATTACAAAAACACTATACATTACGGGTAAAGTACAAAATGTTTATGTAGTAACTTTAACAAAAACAAGGTCAAAACGATGAAAAATAAAGTTTTTATCTCAGGTTCAATATCTATTAAAAAATTACCACAAGAAGTAAAAAATAGTATCAATAAAATAACGGAACAAAATATTGAAATTTTAGTTGGTGATGCCAATGGAATCGATACTTTAATACAAAATTATTGCCTATCATTAAATTATTACAATTTAACTATTTATTCAATTTCTATTGTTCCTAGATATAAAGCAAATAAAAACTTTAATATAAAGTATATTGAAGTTTCAAATAGTATTAAAAAAGAAAGAGAACGACAACAAGAAAAAGATAAAGCTATGACAATGGATAGTAAATTTACTTTCACTATATGGGACGGTAAAAGCAAAGGAAGTTATGCGAATATACTTCGTGGATTAGATACTAATAAAAAAATTAAGATTTATTTATTTAATAAAAATTTATTTTTAAATCAAAATAAAATTACAAAAGATGAAATAGAATTTATTTATAGAGAAAATAATGGTTATACAGCTTCAGAAGTAGTTCAATATTTAAAAAATGAAGCAGAAGAAATTTTTCAAAAAACACAAGATTTATATAAATACTTAATACAAAAATTAATAATAATAAAAGATAATAAAATCTATATACCAAATAATAAATATGAAAATTTATTTATTATTGATAGATATCATGGAAGAGTTAAAGGCATTAAATTTAAAAATGAATTTATTGATTGGATTGAAAAGCACATTAAAGAAGAAAGAAAACCACAACAAGCTAGTTTATTTTAAAGTTTAATGGAAGTATATGATAATGCCCTATTACCTAAAAGTATACTCAAAATTATAGCTAATGGTTTGAAAGATTTAGATTAAATTTATAGTTCTTAGAAGACCCTCTTTATTTTCAAAAATTTAATTTTCTGAGACAAGTTCCATTAATCTATCATCACTTATCTCATTAGTTCTATCAAGTGATAAAATTAAAGAATTCTCATTTGCCGTTGACATTATGATAGTTTCATGTCCATCTAGCATGAAAGCTAAAGATACTGTAGAAATATTGGTCTTATAATTTTCAGTTTTAAGTGTACCTACCAATAATGTAGGTTTTATAGCTAAAATAGCGTAACCATTTTCTCTTAAAGAATTAAGACCTATATTCATTATATTAATTCGTTTTTTATAATTATTTCCAATAATTTTATAAATTATTATTAATATAATTGTAACTATAATTGCAGTTAACATTTAAAATCCTAAAATTAAATTTATTAAATATTTAAGAATTAATACTCTTTCAATAAGCAAAAAATTAGCTAATAACCATGGCTCTAATAAACTATTGAGGTTATTTTAAAGTAGTAATAATATTCACTTTGCTTAAATAATCTTTATGAGGTATATTATCATAATTAGACTTTGATATATTTTGTACTAGAGTAAAAAGGTGTCTGATGATAACTGATAATATATTTAGTCACCACCAAATAACAATAAACCCCAACATAAAAAGAAAATACGCTAAAATGAACTATTAGAAATGGTGTATTCTTCCCTTCTCCCCCCCCCAAATGCAATTTGGGGACGCGGAAAGCAATATTTAGAAACAAACAACAAGTTGTAGGGCTAATAAGGTAAGACATCCACAGACAAAAACGATGCACTCTCTATGCCATTGTACTCTGTCTGCTTGACCATGCTGTAGGCTATCATATCCTCAAATACTACTCTATCACCTATACTCAGAGGGGTGTCAAATCTATACTCACCTATGGTATCTCCTGCTATACAGCTCATTCCTGCTAATATGTAGTGGAGCTCTCCATCATGTGAAGCTCCTCTGACTCTGGGGGTCACTCCTGTGATGGCTATATCTAGCATATGAGCCTCTGTCGATGTGTCTAGTATGGCTATGGGTGTGGTGGAGGGTATGATATCCACTATAGTAGAGGAGAAGTAGCCACTATCTCTCAGCACTCCCTCTCCTGGCTCAAATATCAGCTCTATATCTGGGTAGCTCTCTTGAAATATAGATATAGCCTCTACAAAGCCATCTACACTATAGCTGTTATTACCAAAGTCATGCCCTCCACCTAGATTTATCCACTCTAGGCTACCTAGTATATCCTCATAGTTACTAGATATATCTGATAGCAGGTACTTCAGCCCCGATACACCATCGAAACATAGAGAGTGAAAGTGCAATCCTCTCAAATCTCTGTATTTGGATGGATCATCAGAGTAGCTACTCAAAAATCGCTCACTATCCACACCTAGTGCATCACTTTTGTTTGGATTACACTGTTTTGGTAGCTTGAGATTGAGTCTAGGATTGATACGCAATCCTAGAGAGCATTTACTAGATACTCTAGGGCTATACTTCTGCCATTGGGATAGAGAGTTGAAGCTCATAGTAGTACTCAGTGTGGCTAGTCTATCTATCTCCTCTGAGAATATATATGGTGCATAGGTGTGTATGTGAGTTGCCTCTAGTGTAGAGATATGCTCATACTCTCTGAGATTGCCTATACTAAATCCTCCTAGATACTCATCTATATGTACCAAGCCATCTATATGGTGAAAGCTCTTGATAGTGTGTAGTATCGTCACTCCTGTATCCTCTGCTATCTGAGATATCTTCTCTAGGTTGGAGATGAGTTTGGGTAGCTCTAGTACAAAGCATGGTGATGGGATGTTAGTTGTCATACCAGCGTCCCCAGCCCTTGTCATAGTAGTAGATGAGTTTGTGTGATACTAGGCGATTGCTCTCTACTGGTACTCTATCTATATCTTGGGGAAATCTCTTCATAGTAGCATAGGTCTCATCATTGATATACTTATATTTCGATTGGGTATCCATCGCTCTAGTAGGTAGTCTGAGATGAGTAGCTAGTACAAATCCCCACTCACCAAAGCTAGGTATATAGGTATGGTACGGAGTGGTCACTAGTCCAGCATCATCTATAGTCTGTGCTATACACCAAAACGCCTTGTGTGAAAACATAGGTGAGGTGGCTTGTGTCACCATAGCACCTGATCTGGATAGATGAGATGAGAGTAGCCTATAGAATGTCTCTGAGTAGAGCCTACCTATAGAGAGGTTGTTGGGGTCTGGTAGGTCAACTATGATGACATCATATAAGCTAGAGGACTCCTCTATATACTTCCATGCATCACGGTTGACTATAGTTAGCTTGGGGCTAGATAGTGAGTGGTGATTTAGAGTAGAGAGTTTATCATTGGTGGCAAATAGTCTAGTGACAGCAGGGTCTAGATCTACTAGTGTAACTCTACCTACACTATCATATTTGAGTACCTCTCTAAGAGCCATACCATCACCACCACCAATGATAAGTATATTTTCATGATTGGTAGCTGTGTGCATCACAGGGTGTACTAATGACTCATGATATCTATACTCATCTATACTATCAAACTGTATAGCTCCATTGATATAAAACTGCACTCTGTTGCCATCTGAGGTGACTATGAGCTTCTGATATGGTGTCTGCTCTGAGTAGAGTATATTGTGCTGATATAGTCTCTTCTCTATCAATGATACTATAGAGCTAGAGTGCCACATACCCAAACCTAGTATAACAGCTACAGATATGATAACAACTAGATATATATTGGCTACTCTATCTCTAAATATGCTCCATGCCATCAGTCCTACAAGAAGATTGAGCATACCAAATAGAAAGCTAGTCTGCATCAATCCAAGCTGAGGCACTAGCACCATAGGGAAGAGTAGGGCAGCGAATAGTGCACCGATGTAGTCTAGTGATAAGACATTAGATATATTTGTCTTTAGTGAGAAGCTCTCTTTGAGTATTCGTATAATGAGGGGTATCTCCATACCTAACATAGAGCCCAAAAGTATAGTCACTAGATATAGAAATGGTTCATAGCTATGAATATAGGCAAATGCATAAAACAGTACAGTAGCTGAGAAGCCACCAATAACTGCTATAGATATCTGTAGTAGTATAAACGCTCTCTCTAGAGCATCCTCTACAAATCTAGAGAGCCACGCCCCTACACCCATAGAGCTCATAAATAGCCCAATGACTAGTGAGAAGTGGTAGATAGAATCACCTAGTAGATATGATGATATAGTACTCTCCAACAGCTCATAGACCAAGCCACATACTGCTATAACAAAAGTACCTACAAGGAGGATAACCTCCTTTCTTCTACTCTCTACAGTCATATATCAATGAATAGCTGCTGAGATAATCATCCCTAGAGATGCGATAAATGCTGCCAATACGATAGCTACTGCTATATTGCCATCCTCTACCACCTGCTTTTTGATAGAAAATTTAGTAACCGCCTCTATAATCATAAAGACCAATATAAATATCACTGTACCCAATACTGCATAGATTAGTGTACCTGACATATCTCCCATTAGTGTTGCTTGCATATTTAGTTCCTTTTTTACTTGTATTATATAGCTATTTGCCTGAGCTAAAGCCACCACCGCTACTACCCCAGCTACCAGCATGAGTGCTTCGTATCTGTTTGATAGTAGAGTGTGTTTTGATAGACTGTAGTCCTGTACCTTGGTATGTCATCCAGAGACTACCTACCGTCATAGCTGTAAATAGAGCTGCTATTATCTTACTCATCGTCATCCCACCAATCATCGCTATCACTACTATTTGCACTACCTATATTGGAGGCAAATAGATAAAATGCTCCTAGAAATACCATACTGCCAAATCCAAACATAAAGTACCCAAATAGAACAGCCAAAAACCACCATAGATACTTGGATTTACCACTAGATTTCGCTTCACTACTCTCTTTTCTTGAGCTTGATTTATAGCTCACAAGCACAGATATAAATAATAACACAAGAACAATAACTAGATATAGGAGTCGCATCACCTTCTCTTGTATCACTATTTTTACTTTATCATTGGCACTTAATGGCGATGATAAACCTAGTGCCACACGGTACTCACCACTATCTAGCTTCATATATATCGTAGCCTCGTCGTCACCCTTATCCCATGTCTTGCCTATGTATCCACTTTTGGAGTAGAGATTGCTCTTGTCTATGGTAAATATGAGTGTAGCTCCATTATATATATCTAGCTTGATGGTATCTAATATCTTTGGGGTAGGGGCTTTGATGACTATCTTGGATAGAAATGCTGATGAGTCTACTCGTATACTCTGAGTAAACGGCTGATTGGCATCTATCTGTAGTAGTGCCTTACTAGATACAAATGAGTAGCCAATAGCTAGTATCATCACCACTATGAGTATAGCCATCTTGCCTAGAAATGATCTCCTAGACTCATCACTAGCCTCTAGTGTCTCCTCATCAAACATACTATCAACAGCACCTAGCTTCTCATCTACCTGTTTATCTTTGGCTACTCCAAAGCTATCGTATATCTCTCTGCGATTGAGTTTCTCATTTTGGTACGCCTCTAGCTCATGACCACTCTTCTCTATAGTGATAGACTTGTGGCTAGGTCCATCATAGTCCCAGCATCGTATGAGATCATCTGCTTTGGCTACATAGCTGAGCTCCCCTTGGACAAAATCTATCTCTATATCGTATGGCTCTTCGACCAACCTATAGTGACTCTTACGAAAGAACTGTACCTTGGAGGAGCCATCTTTTTGCCATTTTAGTAGGGAGAAGTCTCGTACTCTCTTGCTAAATGAGAGTAGACCTTCCTCATATATCAGCCATCCATACCCATATAGTGGAGAGTATAGGAAGAACTCACTCCATCTCTCTGTAGGGAAGTCTGTAGTCCGATAGGATACCCATCCGATGATAGTCCACTCTACACCCTTGATCTCACCTACCATACCTAGCTTGAATGGTACTGGTGGACGATACTTATCATGAAACTGGGATAGTACTTTGTACTCAGCTGTCATATCTAGTACAGAGTTGCAGTATTGACAGGTGACTGTGGTGACTCTACCACCACCTCTGATCTCTAGAGGAGCTGCACAGTTGGTACATTTGATGGAGTATACAGATTTGGTATCAGACATTACAACACCTTGATATCAAATGGGTCTATCCATCTGCCTATATATGTCCGAAGCCCCGATGGATCTACCTCCAGTGTCTTGATAGAGGCATCATAGCCATCAAACTGTATGTAGTTGTGCTTCTGCCCCTCTATCACCTCATACGGTAGTGAGCCACCAAACCCAACACACTCACCACGGTCTATCTCTGTGACTATCCAATCACCTAGAGTCTGCCCCACCTTTATAGTGACAAATATCTCAGCTTTGTCCTCATTGGGGACTAGCTTCTCTAGTACCATATCACCCTCATCTACACTCAACCACCACTCATCATCGCTGTTGTCTTTGAGCCACCACTCCTCCCAAAAACCACGACCATATGAGTATCGTATCACACCTACGGGTAGAAAGGTCTGTTTCTTGTACCGAAATGTCTTGTTGAGTTGTATGAGAGATGGTTCAGGTGCTAGTACAGAGGAGTAGCCAGTAAGCCTAGCCGCCTCATCCTCCAAAAAGATACTAGAGTTGCACGACTCACACTGTGCCAACTTGGTATGAGCAAAATATAACGGTAAGGCATACCCACACTGTGGGCAGTTGATAGTTTTGAACGGTGTTTTGATATCTTTCATCATGGTGTATTATATCATATTCTCACCATAATGTAAAACTATTTTAACTTTGCTTGTTCTATCTCCCGATATTGAATGCATACTAAAGCATAAGTAGCTCTCTAATAATTAAATCGTTAAAATACCTCTATGGGAAGAAGTAGATAACAGATAATATAATGATATCTATGATTAACTACATACATCAAAATCCTGTTAAAAGAGATTATGAGTGTG
>Ga0256826_1002197_pt1 | contig 11976 bp, 12 predicted proteins | sample CV79metaG_FD_185975 | JGI IMG/M metagenome (GOLD analysis project Ga0256826, IMG submission 185975) | Hydrothermal vent microbial communities from East Pacific Rise, Pacific Ocean - CV79 | ecosystem: Environmental > Aquatic > Marine > Hydrothermal vents | place: Pacific Ocean: East Pacific Rise... | reverse complement strand
TTAAAAAATAAATTATTATTTTTATCTAAAAAGTTCCAATTTTTTAAATCTAAGATATTTTCTTCAGAACTTGGGTCTTCTAAATCTTCAGTTTTTTGATCATTAAATAATAAGCATGGATTTGGCATCATCTCAACAAATTCAAATCTTCTTCTTAATGCAGTATCCATAAGGGCTATACTTCTATCAGCTGTGTTCATAGTGCCGATGATATAAAGATTTGATGGAACACCAAACTCATCATTAGAGTAAGGTAATCGAAGTTTTAGCTCTTCATCTTCACCTATACGTTTTGATGGTTCTATAAGAGTTATAAGTTCTCCAAAGATTTTTGAGATATTTCCTCGGTTTATTTCGTCTATTATTAAAATATAGTTTTTAGTTTCATCAACATCTATAATCGACATCATTCCTTTTATCTCTTCACCTATAATTGGTAGATAACTACTCCAGTCTGTAACCTTATCATATAAAATATACTCTTGTAGTTTTTCTTTTGTTATAGAACCATTTTTCTGTAATGATAAACCAGTTAAAAGAGTCAAGTTTTCTCTTGCATTTACTTCAATCCCAAATGTTGAACCTGATTTTGTCTTTAACAACTTTCGTTCTCTAATACTTTGTAAATATTTATTATAGGCATCCATAAAAGAAATTTCATTATCAGAAGTCACTATTTTAGAAGCTTTTTTAGCTAATTTTTTAAAAATTCCATCTTCAGTCTTATAAAGAATATTATCATTTTCATCTGTCAAAGCCTTAATCCCCTCAACAAACTCTTCATAGCCATAACTCTGATGAAAAGTAACAAATTCAATCTGTCCAGCATCACTTAACTCTTCAAATCTTTTTTTAGCCTCATCTCTTTTTGTAGGAACAACCCCATCAATAATTTTCAAAGCTTCATTAATAGTATTATATGTCTTTCCAGTTCCAGGAGGTCCGTAAAGGATTTGGTTTAAAATTTGTTCTTTATTTTTCTGAGTCAATGAAGTATTAATATTTGTATATTGTTTCAAAAAATTAATATATTGAAACAATGCTCTACTTGGAGCTCCATTACCAATACTTTGATTAAACTCATATAAGTTTCCATTATTTCTTAATCTGTTTTTTAACTCTTCTAAAAACTTTATATTGTTAATATCTAACAAAGAATTAATATTAGAATTGTCATCACCTAATACAGCGATTAAATTTGCATTTAATATTCTAACCATCATATTAATTTGTGTTTCATCAAGGTAATTTCCTTGATGAGAAGGTGTTCTCTTTAAGTAGAATCTAAATTCTTGTTCATATTTTGGCATTTCATCCCTTTACTTTTTTTTATTCTAAACTACTTGTCAACTATAATTATTTACGTATAAATATTTTTCCTAAAACCAACTCTTAAAACTAAAAGAATAATCTCATCATCTTCAACACTAAAAAGAACACGGATTTTTTTAGCAACTACAAAACGGAATTGATTGTCGTACTCTCCACCTTTAAGCTGAGTTACTTTTTTTGATACTTTCAACGCATCAAAATTTTCAGAAAGATAGTGGATTTTTTTAGCGATGAGAGTTCTATCGGGGTGGGAGAAACTTTTTAAATCTTTAACAGACTTTTCAGAGTATCTTATGTTCAAATTTCTATGCCTAACTCTTCATAAACATCTGAAGCATCATAAACTTTCATCTTTCCACTTTGAATATCTTTTGTTACTTTTTCTGCAACAACAGTATCTGTATAGTCAAAGTAGAAATCTAAAGCTGTCTCTAAAACTTCTCTTTGTGTTTTCTGCAAAGCATCTGAAACATTTTCTAACTCTTGTGCAAGATGTTCATCAAGAGAAAATAGTTTTTTTACTGTAGCCATAATTAACACCTTTTTGTATATATCTAATTATATATACAATTAGATATATTGTCAAGTTAGCAGTTAATAATCTCAACTTTTATAGTCTTAAACGCAGCAGTTAAGATGACTTCATCGGCTGCATCGCCAAAGAGTGCATTTATTCTTGAACTTGCATGATGAAAAGTTGCAAAGAGAGTTTTAGGTTGTACTTTGTCAGTAATTTTTATAGTAAGTGGATTTGTCTCTCCAAATTCACTTTTTAAAATGACTTTTTCACTTGTAAAGTCAACCGCATCATCTTCACACACAAGAAGTATATCTTCATCATAGCGTTTCATAAGACTTGGACTTCTTGAAGTCTGTGCAGCATTGTTGTAGTGTGCAAGTGTACGACCTGTACTAAGGTGATATCCTGTAAGTTTTTTCTCCATGATCTCTTTTATCATTCCACGAAGTTTATACTGGTTGTATTTAAAATGTCCGAGTCCATCTGGAGTACGAAAGTCTAACTGATGCAGTATAGGTGTATCTTCAGTATGTACTGGCCACTGAAGTCCTCGTTTACGATGTTTTTCTAAGCGGTGATAGTCTGCACCTGAGAAACGTCTATAAGCCACTTTTTGGACCTCTTCCCATACATCTTTGGAAGTTTTATAGTTAGCATCTCCTCCCATTTTTTGATCAAGAAGAGTAAGAACTTCCCAGTCGTCTGGTAGGTCTGATTTAACAAGTGGTTGTGAAAGGTGAAGTCTTCTCATCGCATTTACATAAACACCGGTTTTCTCATAAGCAGATTTAACACCGACAACTATATCAGCACGCTTAGCGATGTCTGTCATAAATAACTCTTGTACAAAAATCATATCTAACTTATCAAATGCACGGTCTACTTTATTAAGGTTTGGATGAATATGTGTTAAATCCTCACCCATATTTAAAACAACTTTCACCTTATCAACTAACATCTCATCAACTAACTGAGGAGTCATAAGTCCTATCTCTTTTGGTGTTTGATAATCAGGATCAAAGTATGGAAGCATACCCATGTCACAAGTTCCTTGAACATTGTTTTGACCACGAAGAGGCATAAGCCCAGCTCCACTTTTTCCAATATTTCCTGTCATAAGGGCTAGGTGAACCATAGCCATAACAGAGTATGAACCATCTATGTGCTCAGTAATTCCAAGTCCCCAAAATATCATAGATTTTTTAAGTGCATACTGACGAGCCACTTTTTTAATCATCTTTGATAAGTACTCATACCCTTCTATATTGTTGTAGTAATCAGGGTTAGCATAAGGGTCGTTCATGATTTTTTCTTTAAACTCTGCAAAACCAGCAGTTCTATCTTCAACAAAACTCTCATCATAAAGCTCTTCATCTATGATGACATAAGCCATCATATTTAGAGTAAGGAGATTTGCCTCATGTGGCATAATTGCCTTGTACTTTGCAAAACGGTGAAGCTTAATCTCACGAACATCAAAAACAGCTAAGTTGTCATGCTCACGAGCCACATCGATGATACGGTTAGCGATGATAGGGTGTGCTTCGGTAGTGTTAGAACCTATTACCACCATAAACTCAACATTGTAGATGTCATTGTAAGGATTTGTAGCAGCACCCTCACCAATAGTCACCTTCATACCAGAGAGTGATGGAGAGTGACAAACTCGAGCACAGTTATCAACATGTGGAGAGTCTAGTGTGTGACGTGTAAACTTTTGAAAAAGGTATGCAGACTCACAAGAACTTCTAGCCCCACCAATAGAACAGATAGATTTTCTACCATATTTTTCTTGTGTTTTTTTCATCATCATAGCAGCGGCAGTAGTTGCAGACTCTAAGTTTGTCTCAACCCAAGTCTCATCTAAATCAGTAAGCGTCGAAGCAATAGCCTCTTTAATTTCAGGATTTGTTTCTAACCAAGATTTTCTTATACGAGGTATACGAAGTCTATCATCTGCATCTACAAAATCAAAACCATACTTACCTTTTATGCAGAGTTTACCTTGAGAAACTACACCATCAGGATGAGCAAATATTTTTACTATTTTATTCTCTTTTGTGTCAACATGAGCAGCGATATCACACCCTACTCCACAGTATGTACATACACTATCTATTGTTACAATATTTTCCATAGTAAAAACCCTATACTTTTAGTTGATGGAGTTTACAATTTTCTCTCTTAAAAAGCTTGGAAATAGATTTAAAAGTTTTATAATTAAATAAAATCTAAGGGGGAAAATAAACTCTCGTTTATTTTTCTCTATTGCCTTTATAATTTTTGAGACACCTTCTGAAGTTTCAAGTATAAATGGCATATTAAACTCATTTTTATCTGTAAGTTCACTTTTTATAAAGCCAGGCAGTATATTTACTACTTTAATGCCATATCTGTTATATTTATAGCGAATACCTTCAGCATATGCATTTAATGCACGTTTAGATGAAGAGTAAATTTTTGAACTTGGCATGGAGAAGAGTGAGGCAAGAGAAGAGATAAAAACGATCTTTCCACTCTCTTGTGCTTTAAAGATGGGTAAAAGAACTTCTAAAACTGCATGAGCAGAGAGTACATTTACTTCATATAGTTTCTGAAACTCATCTATAGTTGGAATATAATTTTCATCATCACAATGACCTAATGATATACCTGCATTTAGTATAACTATATCAAGAGATTCGATTTTTTTTAGTTTTTCTTGTAAGATTTTAAACTCTGTTACATCAGCAACAATAACTTCAACACTTTTACACTTCTCGTAAAGTTCTTTACGGAGTGCATAGAGTTTATCTTCACGTCTTGCTAGGAGTATAAGTTCATTTTCTAAACTTGCATATTGTCGAGCGAGTTCTGCACCAAGACCAGAACTTGCCCCAGTAATTAAGATTTTCATCTATATAATTAAACTATCCTAATCATTACTGGTCTTGCATTTACAAAATCAAGTGCTTCAAGTTCACTTATCATTGCTTGAATATCTTTCTCAATTGCAATATGAGTAGAAATCAGAAGATTTGCACTCGAGTTTTCACTTGGACGTTGTAACATAGTCTCTATAGAGATACTATGAGTCTCAAATATTTTTGTAATTTTTGCTAAAACGCCAGCTTTGTCAGAAACATTTACTCTTAGGTAGTATTTTGATTCTATATTTGCAGTTGGTTTTAGAGTAAGAGTACTCCCTTCCATTGGTCTATCAAAGCCAAGCATTGGAGTTGATTTTCCACTTCTTGCAATATCAATGATATTTGCAACAACAGCAGATGCAGTTGCATCACCACCAGCACCAGGACCATAGTAAAGAGTCTCCCCTACTTTATCACCAACAACAGAGATACCATTCATAACACCATCTATTTTTGCTATCATCTCATCTTGTGAGATAAGACAAGCATGAACACGAAGTTCTACTTCATTTTTGTCTTTTTTAGCAATTCCTAAAAGTTTGATTGCATAACCAAACTCTTTTGCAAATGCAATATCATCGGAGCTTACATTTTCAATTCCCTCGATGAGAATATCTTCAGGTTTAGCATCTATACCATAAGCGATTGACGCAAGTATAAGAAGTTTATGTGCTGCATCAAAGCCACCAACATCAAAAGTAGGATCAGCCTCAGCATAACCTAACTCTTGAGCCTCTTTTAAAATAGCATCATAATCAACACCATTATTTGTCATCTCAGTCATCATATAGTTACAAGTACCATTCATAATTCCCATAATAGACTCAATATGATTAGCAGAAAGACCATCACGAAGAGCATTAATGATAGGAATTCCACCTGCAACAGATGCTTCATACTCAAATGCAATATTTTTAGCAATATCTTGTAACTCATAACGATGATATGCTAAAAGTGCTTTATTTGCAGTTACAACTGCTTTACCACTCTCAAGCGCACGCTTTACAACTTTAAAAGGCTCTTCAACTCCACCCATAAGTTCAACAACTATATCAATTTCACTATCATTAATAATATCATCTACATTATCAGTGATAATAATATCTAAACCTCTATCTTTGTTAAGATTTTTAACAACACCACTTTTTACAACTATGTCTACACCTGCACGAGCAGAAATAACATCTACATTATCTCTTAGTATCTCAGCTACACTTGTTCCAACAGTACCAACACCAATTATTCCAACTTTGATCATCTACTTAGCCTCATCTTCTAACTTTTTTAAGAACTTTTTGATATTTTTAGCCGCTTGACGAATACGGTTATCATTTTCTATAAGCGCGATACGAACATAGTTCTCACCATAAGCACCAAACCCAATCCCTGGAGCCACACAAACACCAGCTTCAACAAGGAGACGTTTAGAGAACTCTAGTGAACCTAAATGCTCTGCAACTTTTGGTAATTTTGCCCAGATAAACATACTCGCTTGATTACGTCTAATAGACCAACCTGCGCGCTCAAAGGCTTCAATACAGACATTTTGTCTATGGTCATACTTATCTGTAATATCTTTTACACACTGCTGATCACCATTAAGTGCAACAGTAGCTGCAACTTGAATAGGAGTAAACATACCGTAATCTAACCAAGATTTTATCTTTTGCAGTGCACCAATAAGCTTTGCATTTCCAACAAAGAAACCTACACGCCAACCTGCCATATTGTAAGATTTAGAGAGGGTAAATGACTCAACTGCTACATCTTTTGCACCCTTAACACTCATGATAGATGGTGTTACATAACCATCAAAAGTAATATCACCATAAGCAATATCACTTATAATATAAAAACGCTCTTTTTTTGCCATTGCAACAAGACGTTCATAAAACTCTTGAGTTACAGTAACCGTTGTAGGATTGTGTGGAAAGTTTACAAGGACATACTTAGGTCTAGGAGAAGTCTCTTTAAAAACTCTATCTAAGTTTTCAAAGAATTTATCTTCATCAAGCTTATAATCTTCATCAAACTCTATTCCAAACTTTACAACATTTCCACCAGCGAGTATAAAAGAAAACTCATGAATAGGGTAAGTAGGATCTGGAACAACTGCTACATCACCTGGATTTGTGATAGCATAAGTTAAGTGGGCATAACCCTCTTTTGAACCCATAGTTGCTACACACTCAGTCTCTGGATTTAAAACGCAGTCATAACGTCTCTCATACCAATCAGCAATAGCTTTAAGAAGTTTAGGAATACCTTTAGAAGTTGAGTAGCCATGTGTTTTAGTCTTTTGAGCAGACTCTACAAGCTTCTCACGAATATGCTCTGGAGTATCTCCATCAGGATTACCCATAGAAAAATCAATTACATCAGCACCAGCTCTACGCTCTGCCATTTTAAGTTCATTAACCTCAGCAAATACATACTTTGGAAGTCTTTTCATTCTGTCAAATTCTATTTCATCAAACATTTTATATCCTATAAATTATTGATGATATTTTAGCGAAAAATCTTTAGAATAAGATAATGAAAAGCTCTACTACTTTGAGCCTGTTGGTAAAAGTACTAATTCATCTTTAACATTTTTCAGAGTATAAACATCTGAAATTTTAATATATTTAGCATTTTTAGGCATTTTTAAAATCATTTCTCTATAAATATCGTTTTCTTTTACTATCTTTAAAAGATGTAAAGAAGCATCATAGTATGCAATATATGGGTACCAATGGTTTCTTCTAGTACTTTTAATCTTAAGAGTTGTAATCTTTGAAATATCTAGCCAATGAGCATACATAGAGCGCTTTAATTTTATCTCTTTTGCATCATGTAACTTTTGAATGTTTAAAAAACCACTTCCTATATCTACAGTATATGTCCACTCATCTGCTGAGTTTCTCTCTATATCTATAATGTTACAACCACTTTTATCTAACTCATTTTGAAGAACTAATGGATCAGTCGCATATTCTGAAGTAAGGTTTATACTCCAGTAAAATTGTGAAGAGTCAAGATTTGAAGCTGTAGTAACATAACGATAGTAACCAATATTTCTAAGTGTATCACTCATTATTTTTACAAAGAACAGAGGCGATCCACTTGTTTTAAAATGTAATTTAAACTCTCTTGGTGATGCAAAAAAAAGCTTTAAAAGTCCATTTTCTTTGAGTGTTTGAATAACTTTTACTGAGTTAACTCGCTCATTTTTATAAAAGGCAGACTTTGGATCAAAGATAACATTTATAAAATCTTTATTATTTTCATAGCGATTTTTGTCTAAAAAACTTTTTATTTTTAAAGTTAAGGGATCATCAGAGGCATCAGAAGCAAAAGAAAAACTAAATAAAAGAAGAAGAGAAAGTAAAAGTTTTACCATGAACGGCCTCTATTTAATTTTTTAAACTCTTTTTTACTTATTGTTTTTATCTCACCATCTTTATATAAAAAACGAACATTTCCTTTTGAGTTAAGTTTCACAATCTCTTCATTCAAGACAATATCGATAAAACTATGACCAAAAACTAAAAGCCAATCATGATTAGGATTTAAAGAAAATTCTCCTGTAAAAACTTTATTGTAATGCTCATTTGTTTTAAGATTTATATAACCTAACCAGACTTTTGTCTTTGTAACTATTTTTAATGTTTTTTCTACTTTAGGGATTTCAATTTTAGTGACTTCAACTGTTTTATTTTCATCTACTACAGTACTATTCTGATCTATACTGATATTTATATCAACAGGAGTCATTGTTTTTTGGGCATTTTCTATCACACTATTATCAATTTTATGAGGTACTTCCATTTTAGAAGATTTATCCATATTAAAATAAGCGGCTAGGACAAAGATTATTACAGCTAAAACAATATAATAAGGTGTAAAATTTCTTTTTTTCTTTGGTGAAACAAATACTGCTTCATTCTTAGAAGTACTATTTTGCTCCTCAAAATATTGTAAACCTAATCTTTTGATTTCACTTAAATCTTCACCATACTCTCTTTCAAAAATAGAGATAAAACCTACGAATTGAACCTTAGAAAAACCATCAAAACTTTCATGAATGATTGCTTGAACATGTTCAATAGGAATATGGGTATCTTCATAAATCTTTTGAGCACCAATCTCTCTTAGTTTTTCTAAATTTTCATTCATTATCTCATCCTATCCATTAAAATAGCACCTGCGACACTTACATTTAAAGAGTCAAATTCATGCTTCATTTTTATACTTACTGCACAATCTAGTTTAGAAACTATACGAGAAGTTAGACCTTCTCCTTCACTTCCTAAAACCAAAATTTTCTTCTTGTCAATACGAGTTTCACGAATATCCATTCCACTCATATCAGCACCATATGTTGTAAATCCAGACATTTTAAAATCATTTAATACATCATGAATATTATGTTCTATTGCGAAAGGCATATCATATAAAGCACCAGTACTTGTACGCATAATTGTGTCAAGTGGTAACTGTTTTACCCCACAAGCAATAATTGCATCCACACCCATTGCATAAGCACTTCTCACAAGTGCACCGATATTTCCAACATCTGTAAGACCTGAAAGAATTAGTACAAATTTTTTCTCTAAAAAGAAATCATACTGCTGTAAATGAACATCCTCTACTTCAGCTAAAAATCCCTGATGAGAAGCATTCTTACACATCTTTTGAGCTGCTTCATTTGGAATACGCTTAATTTCAAATCCCATCTTCATAAGACGAGAATACTCTTTTTTCTCTAGCTCTTTTGCAAGGTATAGAGTTTTAATTTTATTCGGGTATTTATTTATTAAATAATATATTGGTTGTTTTGCATAAATTAACATAAGAGTATTTTATCTAAAAAAAGTGTTATTTAGGTGAGTTGTTGAAAAAAGTTAGAAATATTATGCTATTTCGAGAAGCCTCTGATAACAAGCTTTAGTATTTTCACCTGTTATTTTACTGATAAGTTTTGCCTGTATTTTCTTAGGCAGGTCTAAAGCCAAAATATCTTTTTGGGTAATTGCAGATTCATTTTGTATCTCTCCACAAGAGAGAACTACAACCCACTCTCCACGGAAATTTCCATCAAGATGAGCTAGAGCTTCTTCAGCAGTTCCACGAAAGTACTTCTGATACTTTTTTGTAAGCTCTTTAGCTAAAAAGATCTCACGAGTTGGTTCTTCTTCTTTAAGTTCGAGTAAAAGCTTTTCTATACGGTGTGGAGACTCATAAAGCACGGTTGTGAAGCCATTATAAAGTGCCTTTTGAAGTCCTGCTGCACGAGAAGAGCCCTTATGGTCTAAAAACCCTAAAAAGAGCATCTTAGTCTCTTCAAATCCAGCAGCAACAAACGCAGTAAGCACTGCGTTTGCACCGGGGAGTACATCAAACGCAACATCATGTGCAAGGCAGTAAGCCACAAGTGCTTGCCCAGGGTCACTTACACCGGGCATTCCTGCATCACTAGCATAAACAACATTTGAGTCAAAAAAATCAGGTGATAGTTTTTCAATAAAATGTTTTTCATTATGTGAGTGAAGAGATATAAAATCTTGATCTTCTTTAAAGTTTGTGTTGTAACGTTCTTTAAGTATATGAATAAGTTTTTTTGTAACGCGAGTATCTTCGCAGAGCAGAATATCAGCCTCACTAAGAAGTTCAATACTTCTTAGTGAGATGTCGCCTATGTTACCAATGGGAGTTGGAACTAGACTCAACATTATTAAATCTCACCTAATCTGAACAAGTCCAGATTATGCTCAGTCACTAAAGCTGCGCCTTTGGCGAGATTATACATTAATGTTCTATTTTTTAGCGTAACGAGCGTTAAATTTCTCGATTCTACCAGCTGTATCTACCATTCTCTCAGAACCTGTGAAGAATGGGTGACACTCATTACAGATGTCTATTTTAAGTGTATCTTGAGCCGCTTTGTTCTCAAAAGTGTTTCCACATGCACATGTTACAGTACAAGTTACAAATTCTGGGTGTAAATCTTTTTTCATTTCGTTTGCCTTTTGTTCCACGTCTTGTGTACGTAAAACTATATATTTTTAAATCCGTATGGGGGCAGATTTTTGAAACCGCATTATATCTAAAAAACTCTTAAAGAAAAAATTAAAGTAAAATTTTACTTGCCACTGCCATAACAGCAGACTCAGAACGTAGTACCATAGGAGAGTTAAGTCTAAAAACTTCTTGGCTTTTTAATAACTCTTTTTCTGTAGAAGAAAAGCCACCTTCACAGCCAATTAAAATATGAGAGAAGTTACTATCACCATCTAAAATATTTTCTGTAAAATCAAATACTTTTGTTTCAGGAAACTCTTCTATAAACGCAGCTATATTTTTATAGGTATCAAATGTAAGTCTTGAAGTTCTTCCACTCTGTTGCATGGAAGCCTCTACAATTCGGTCTAAGCGTTTGAGATCTAATTTGAAATTTTTCTGACTACGTTCACATAAGATAAAAGAGATTTTACTCACACCAATTTCACATAAAGATGGAAGTACTTTTTCAATTGATTTAGAGTCAATCATACACCAAGCTATGTGTAACTCTTTTGAACTTTTAACTTCTAATTTTTCTGATGATAAAAGAGACAGAGTCACACTTCTAGGCTCAAGCTCTACTATTTTATATAAGTAAAGCATTTCACTCTTTTCTTTAGTGCGAAAACGCAGCTCATCACCTAAAGAGTGTCGACGAACTTTTATAAGATACTTGTGAACCTCTCCTTTAAGAAAGAGTTCTTGAGTACCTGCGTTTTCATCAAAAATATATATCAAATGAGCCACATCCAGATTGATATAATCACAACCATTAAAAATTCAACTTGTAATATAGTTCTTGCAATAGGTTTATAAGCTTCAAAAGCTCTCTCTTTAGAGGAGTCAAGATATTTTAAACTCTTTAAACGTTTAACTTCTAATGCTATATAAATAATCGCTATTAAAATCATCGCAATATTTTCTATTGTAAAATCAAGATGTTTTGCTGCCATCATAATAATTCCTGTAAAAATTGTAAACCCTAAAACTGTGTTAGATAAAGGAGTTAGTACTATACTCATCAATCTTTTATACTTTTTTAGATCTTGATACGATATCAAAATAAACAAATTTACAAAAATTACTGCTAAAATAGCTACTGCACTTATACTATGTAGGGATAATCCCATGATATACATTTCATTCATAACGAAATTATAGTAAAATATC
>Ga0256826_1002196_pt1 | contig 11976 bp, 16 predicted proteins | sample CV79metaG_FD_185975 | JGI IMG/M metagenome (GOLD analysis project Ga0256826, IMG submission 185975) | Hydrothermal vent microbial communities from East Pacific Rise, Pacific Ocean - CV79 | ecosystem: Environmental > Aquatic > Marine > Hydrothermal vents | place: Pacific Ocean: East Pacific Rise... | reverse complement strand
TCAATCATTAAAGTTTGGATAGCTGAAAGACTTAAAGAAGAATCTGGACACTTACAAGCAAGTTAACAAAACAAAGTATCCAATAAATTACCTAGCGGCAACTTATCGGCTATCTTCGACCGTTGTACGTTCCCGCAGAGCGAGATGGGTGCCAGTACTAAAAAAACTAAATCTTGAATATAGAAATCTTTATCAAATGAGGCATACATTCGCAAGTATGATGATAGCTTCAGGAGAAGATATACTTTGGGCATCAAATATGTTAGGTCATAAAAACTCTGCTATTACTTTACAAGTATATGCAAAGTACACTAAAGACGATACAAAAGTTAGAGGTACATTTCTTTTAAAGTAGAACAATATTGGTTCAGATTTGGAATGTTAGCTACTTAATTAAAAATTAAGCACTCTTTAAAATTGTTGGTATTTCGATTTCGTGTGAAGTTGATTTTACATGGAGTATCTCTACTGCAACGATTTCATCTTTATCGTTAAAGTCTATTATAGAACCATCTGATTTCTCTTCACTTCCAACAACGGTATCATCAGAAAATTTAACATATATACTATCCGTTTCATTATCGTATTGAATCTTCATCTGCAGCCCTTTTTTCTCATATTTCTATCAAAATAAGCAGTAACGACTATCATGTTTATAGGATTTACGACAACTTTTAAACTTGGCTTATCTAAAGTCTGTTCAATCCATGAAAGTTGGATACTTCTAGCTTCTATAACATCAAAAGCATGTTTACTTATCTTGTAATTCATAGAGCTATAACTGTAAGGTTCATGCACGAAGACCTACATACACAAAGCACCACACTTTGATAAGAGAATTATATCATATAATTGTAAAACTAGATAATCTTACTAACTATACTCTCCACTCCAAAACCAAACTTCTCAAAGAGTTGTCCTGCTGGTGCTGATGCTCCAAACGTGTCCATTCCTACAACATCATCGGCAAATCTGTACCATTCTAAACCACGAGCAGCTTCTATAGCTACTCTTTTGTTTGTTTTGATGATAGAGTCGATGTATGCTCGGTCTTGCTCGATTAAAAGGTCAAAACAAGGAACTGATACAACATCTACGGCTATATCTTTCGCGTTGAGTGCCTCTTTTACTTTGAGTGCTAGTTCTACCTCTGAACCACTTGCCATAAGAGTAACTGTCGCGTTATCATCTGAAGCGAGTAAGTAACCACCACGACTTGCATCACCACGAACCGCTTTTGGTAAGAGTGCTAAAGTTTGGCGAGAACATACAAAGGCAGAAGGAGACTTTTTCATCTCTAGTGCTGTTTGCCATGCTACAACATTTTCGCCACCATCTGCTGGACGCCATACATAAAAGTTAGGTAACGCACGGAACTGTGAAAGATGCTCTATAGGTTGGTGTGTCGGTCCATCTTCTCCAACGCCAATACTATCATGTGTCCATACAAAAAACTGCTGTATACCTGTAAGAGCAGCGATACGTGCTGCTGGTTTTAAGTAATCTGAAAACACAAAGAAAGTCGATGTAAAAGGCATAAGTGGACCATAAAGTGCCATCGCATTAGCGATAGAAGCCATCGCATGTTCACGGATACCAAAGTAGATATTTCTTCCCTTAGGGTAAGTCCCCATCTCGTTTAGGTGAGTTTTGTTTGATGGACTTAAGTCTGCACTTCCACCTAAGAAACTAGGGATGCCACGAGCGATGGCATTAAGAATTTTCCCGTTTGTGTTTCGTGTTGCATCTGCTTTTTCAAACTCTGGATACTGAATACGTGAAAAATCTGGGTTTTGAAGTGCATCAAGAACTTCATTTTGCTCCATAAGAGGCAATGTTTTTTGTCTATGTATCCACTCTCTCTCAAGTAAGTCACCCTCGTCTATAGCACAACGAAATCTTACCATTACATCTTCAGCAACAAAGAACTTTTTCTCTGGGTCAAATCCTGCATCTTTTTTCGCTTGTGCTATAACCGCATCACCAAGAGGAGCACCGTGAGCATGATGTGAACCTTCTAACTCTCCAGCACCCTTAGCGATGATAGTGTTTGCTATGATAATAGTCGGTTTTGTGTTCGCTTTTGCTTTTGTTAACGCTGTATCAATCTCTTCAAAGTTATGTCCATCACACTCTAAAACATCCCAACCTTGAGAAATAAAACGTGCTTCAATATCTTCAGAGATACTCAGTTCAGTAGAACCTTCGATAGTGATACGGTTTGAGTCATAGATGAGTATAAGGTTGTCAAGTTTGTTATGCCCTGCGATAGAACAAGCCTCATAAGAGATACCTTCCTCTAAATCACCATCACCACATAAACAGTAAACATTGTGGTCAATTAAATCTGCTGTATCAGAGTTAACTTGCGCTCCCATAAACTTACTCGCCATTGAAAAACCAACAGCATTGGCAATCCCTTGACCGAGTGGTCCTGTTGTTATCTCTATGCCAGCCGTATGTCCAAACTCAGGGTGTCCTGGAGTTTTTGAGTCAAGTTGACGGAAGTTTTTCAAGTCTTCAAGCTCTAAACCATAACCCCAAAGATAGTAAAGTGAGTAGATAAGACCTGTCCCGTGTCCACCTGAAAAAACAAGTCTATCACGGTTTAGCCATGAAGGATTTTTTGGATTATGGTTTAGATGTTCACTTAAAACTACTGCAATATCTGCGAGTCCCATAGGAGCACCTGGGTGTCCGCTATTTGCCGCTTGAACCATATCTGCTGCTAAAAATCTTATGCTATCTGCCATCTTTTGACGCATTGTATTACTCATTTTATTTCCTGTTTTGGTTTTGTTTGTTTTATTGTTTTGGTGAGGCTAAAGCCACACATCCATGTTCTATCGGATGTGCTGCTTTAGCTGCACCTTTACTTATGTCTGTTTATATATTTTGTTAAAAGTTCTGAGAGTTGATTTTGTAATTTTTCATCAAAACTCTCCATTTGTGCTGTGAGTTCATCCGCAAGTTCATTAGCTTGTTTCATAGATTCTTCAAGTCCTAAGATAGTCACAAAACTATTTTTATCTTCATCATTATTTGTTAATTTTCCTGCTTCTTCACTGCTTTGTGTTACATCTAAAATGTCATCTTGTATCTGAAAGAGAAGTCCAAGCTTAATTCCAAATTCATATAAAGCTTCTCCAATATCCTCACGACCAACTATAATCGCACCCATTTTTAAAGATGCAGCTATGAGTTTAGCTGTTTTGTTTGTATGAAGGGTTTTTATATCTTCAACTTTAAGAGGTTTGTTTTCAAAGTAACAGTCTATGGCTTGACCTAAAACCATACCGTTGAGTCCGCCATTACTTGCCAATTCTCGTATGAGTTTAACTCGCGTTGTATCTGAAAAAGGGGCATTAGAGAGTACTTCAAATGAGTATGTGTTAAGCGCATCTCCTACTAAAATAGCTGTTACTTCATCAAAAACAACATGAAGTGTCGGTTTTCCTCGTCTCAAAGGCGAATCATCCATAGCAGGTAAATCATCATGAATTAAAGAGTAAGTATGAAGTAACTCTATCGCAAAAGCTGCATGTCTCGCACCCTCTAAAAGAAGTGGGTTATAAGCTTCTACGACACCTAAAAGAAGTGCAGGACGAAACCGCTTGCCACCAGCTTCAAGCATGTTATGAAGTGCTTCTTCATAGGTAGGGTGAATACTCTTTGATATTGGAAGATGTGATAGTAAAAATTGCTCAAAATTTTTCATATGAAATTATATACTTTTAACCTTCACAAAAAACTGAAAATTATAACGTTCAAAGAGAAGATTTGCTGATTCTTTACTTTTGGAGATTAGCTCTAAAACTTGAGCTTCTGTTTTTATATTTTTACCATTGATTTGTACAAGTTTATCACCAAGCTTAAGGTAATACTGTTTTGCTTTTTCTTGTATGGCTATGATTTTAAGATTTTTATCAAAAGATACCCCTAAAAACTCTAAGAAAGTGTCACTTAAGTAGCCACCTCCATTTCGTTTAGAACTTTTCATTGTTAATGTTATAAGCTTGTTATCACGTTTTATCTGAACCTTATGTGAAGAAGCAATTTTACTAAATAAAATCCACTGCATCAGTTGTGAAGCATTTTGAACTTTTTTCCCATCAAACTTTACTATGCAGTCTCCAACGCGAAAATCATTGCCATCTAAAAAAGGATTTATCGCAGAAACAAGTACAAATTTACCATCATTTTTTACTCTTATGCCTATGTCCGCATAGCTCACATTTTTACTTTCTATAAAATGTTCTAAATAAGCTTGTTCAATAATGCCTTCTGGTGTGACGAACCCTTTGAGAGAACAACAACTTGTTAGTAAAAGTGCTGGTGCAGTTGTGCTCTCATTTAAATGTGCAAACTGATTTAAGCCTATCTGATGTTTTAGAATTCTCCCTTCTGTAACAGTTTTTTTACTGACACTTGCTATGCCAGAAGCGAGTTTGTTATTAAATCTAAATGGATATTTAAAATGTTGTTTATCTTCGGTTAGATAAAGTGAGAGATAGGGGTCATACTTAAAGATTTTCGCGTTGGGTTTTGTGTGAGAAAAAACAAGTCGTCTGTTCTTTGCTACTACTACACTTATACTCTTTTTACCAAGAGCTTTTGAGTCATGTATCTTAAGTTTACAAGAGTTATAACCACCTTTACAGGCTTGAAGATTTAAAAAAAGAAGAGTAAGTGCAACAGCAAGGCGAAACACCTACTGTCCTCCACCGAATGGATTACCACCCATACCACCAAGCATGCTCATTGCACTACTTTGTTGGTTTTGTTGTACCATCTTGTTGGCATCATTAATCGCACCAATGATAAGAATCTCTAAAGATGCTTTATCACTCAATGCTTCATCAGAAATTTTCAAGTCAACAACTTCACCATTACCATTTACACTCAGTTCGACAAGACCACCACCAGTTTTTACACTAAAAGTTTTACTTGCTAAGTCCTCTTTGAGTTTAGTAGCATTTGCTTGCATACCTTCGAGCATTTTGCTCATATCGCCCATATTGCCAAACATTAGATTTCATCCAGTATATGGTCGATGTCATTTTCATCATTTAAAAGAACAACCTTAGGCTTATAAGTTTCTAGGTCTTTTTCATCATACGTTGCATAAGCAACAATGATTACTTTATCACCTTTGTGTACTTTTCTAGCTGCTGCACCATTCAAACAGATGTCGCGTTTACCACGTTCACCTAAGATGATGTAAGTAGAAAATCGCTCACCATTGTTTATATTTAAAATCTCAACTTTTTGCCCGACTCTCATTTTTGAAGCTTCTAAAAGTTCTTCATCTATCGTGATTGAGCCAACATAGTTTAAGTTAGCATCAGTAACAGTTGCACGATGAATTTTGCTGTATAACATCTCTATAGTCATAAACTTGCCTTACATTCCCATCTGTTTTTTCATAGCAGCAGGAGTTATTGGAGCATCCCACATTTCAGAATCTATCACATACTCTTGGACAACATTACCACCGATAATATGCTCTTGAATGATGCGATCTATTTTCTCAGTTGTTAAAGCTGTGTACATTGTATGTCCTGGTTCTACTAACATTATAGGACCCATTTGACAACGATTCATACAACCTGTACGGATTGGTTGGACTGTTCCCATAATTCCCTCTTTCATAAGAGTTGTTGCTAGGTGTTGAAATAAACCTTGTGTATCTTTTGTAACACAAGATGGTTTTGGCATACCTGGAGGAGCTGATTGCTCACACTTAAAGATATAAAATGCCGGTTGAGGGATTCCCATAAGAATTATCCTTAATTTTTTTGAAATTATATCAAAATAATGAGCCAATAGTATAAGGCTGAAAAATAAGTTCAAATTTTTAAGAAAATGTACCTCTTTTTTGCTATAATCGTACTAAAAATTGTAGGAACTACTTTTGAAACAACTCTTCATTCTTCTTCTATTAATAAGTTCACTTTTTGCTGATGCCAAAATTTATATGGGAGTTGGAGCTAGTATTCACCACGAACACCTCAGTACAAACGGTGATGACACTATCTCTCCTATGATGAGTGTGAAAGCAGGTTATGGCGATAGGAAAGCTTATGCTGTTGAATTTTCACTTGATTATATAGACACTGCCGATACAACATTTCTTATAGATGGTGGTCCTCGCTACGGTTTTAATGTTTCTTTACTTAAGGCTTTTGATTTTGATATTTTCTTTATACCTTTGCTACGAGTAGGTTTTGGTTCAGGTGCGGTAAGTTCGACGGCAAAAGCAGATCAAGACTCTCTCTCTTATGGTTCATTTAATCTAGGATTCGGTGCCTTTATCCCTTTTGGTGAACACTTTGATATAGAAGTTGGATATGATTATAGAAGTACTACATATGAAAAGACTGTAGCTGCTGGTAATATTGAAGAAGCCAACATAAATGTAGCCTATGTTGGTTGTAACTTTAGGTACTAAGACAAGCAAATAGAGATTAAAGGTTTAAAAGCTCTCTTACTACTTCTCTATCATCGAAAGGGAACTTCGTATCATAGATTACTTGAACAGTTTCGTCACCTTTTCCAAGGATAACAACTACTTCTTCCTCTTCTTGGTCATCTAACGCCATCTCGATAGCTTTTTTACGATTGAGTTCAACTAAAACATTGGTTCTATCTTCAATCCCTGCTAAAATATCGTTAGCTATAGCTTGCGGGTCTTCGTGGCGAGGATTGTCACTTGTGATGTAAACTTTTTTCGCTAAAGAGGCAGCTACTCTTCCCATGAGAGGACGTTTACTCACATCTCTATCACCACCCGCACCAAAAACAACTAAGAGTTCTTTCTCTTTTAAAGCATTAAGCACTTGTTGCATTCCATCAGGGGTATGTGCAAAATCAACAAGAACATTTGGCAAAACAGAAACTTGTTCCATTCTTCCACTTACTCCTGCAAAGTTATCTACCACATCTGCTATCTCTTCGAGTGTTTTATCTGTTATAAGATGCACAGCACTTATAGCCGCCATGAGATTATAGAGATTAAAAAAACCGTGTGTAGAAGCGGTAAAGGGGACTATCTCTTGAAAATGTTGGATGATGCCACTACTTCCATCGTTGAGTGAATAAGCCATCAGTCTATAAGTAGAAGGATTTTCTATACTATATGTATAAGCATTTTTAAAGTTAAAAGCAGCCTTTACATCATCACGATTTATAAGCTTTTTTCCTTCATCTTGAAAAAATGAATTTTTAACGGCTGTGTATTCACCTAAAGATTTGTGATAGTCTAAATGGTCTTGTGTGATGTTTGTTAGTATCTTTAGAGCAAAATCAAGCCCTTCGACTCTTTTTTGTACGATAGCATGAGAACTTACTTCCATGATGAAGTATTCACACCCTGCACTCACCGCTTGATATATATGTTTGTAAGTGTTTAAAACAGAAGGTGTTGTGAGTGTTTTACCCTCAGCCACAGTATCGTTCATAAAAAGTCCACGGGTTCCCTGCATCGCACATTTATAACCTAAATCAAGTAAAAATGAGTATATAGCACTTGCGGTAGTTGTTTTACCGTTAGTCCCTGTTATACCTACTATCTTGATTTTATCAATTCCAAAAAGAGTTGCAATTTCTTCTATCTTTATAACAGAATGTGCATTATTTTCTTTAGCATTTTCTAAGTACTTTTTATTTTGATGCGTGAGAACAAAAGCTGTCTGTGCATCACATTTGGCAGAGTTTTCTGTTACATATTTATAAGCTTGGTTTGGAAGTTCAATCTTCAATCAATTTACCTTTGTGAGAGTTTTTCAAAAAGTTTAAGCAATATAGCATCACTTGGATATATTGTTAAAGCACTATCCAAATAAGTAAGAGCCATCTCTTGGAAACCATGTTCTATAAGATTTTCTAAAAAGTCTAAAAAGTCCTCTTTTTTTGTGATGAGAACTCGCGTTGAAAACATAATATTTTCAAAAGTTTCTTTAAAATCAGCACCTTCATTGACAATATTTTTAAAATCTTGATAAAGTATACCATCTTCAAGTTCTACTCTCTGAGCAAGTGGTTCAGCAAAAATTTCACTGAGCTTATCTAAAGAACCATCAAGATTTTGCAGTATCTCTTCCATAATCAGGTCTGCTGATTCACTATCTTCTTCTTTGAGTACTGCATAATAATCAAAAAGAGCTTCAGCACCACCTTCACCACTCATAGCCATTTCAGAGAGAATCACACCATTAAAGGCTTCTTTAGAGTTTGGATAATTTTGAAGCACTCTTGCAAAGTTTTCTAACGCGAGTTTATACTCTGCACGTGTAAAATTATCTCTAGCTTGAGTTAGAACCTTATACTTACTTAAAATACTCATTTTGCTTCTTTATAAGTTATCTATATCGTTTTCCATTCCAAATGGAACATTTACAACACATAATTCTGGATGTATATCCATACGAAGTTGACGTTCTACTCCATACTTTAGTGTTGTACCACTACTACCACAACCAACACATGCACCTTTCAGTTGTACATATACTTTTGAGTTTTTTACCGTTAGCAAGTCTATATCACCACCATCAAGTGCAAGTGAAGGTCTAACCTTCTCTATAACGGCTGTAACAGGGTCTAATAACTCTTCATCAGAAAATGGAATCATGTTTGTCCTTCGTAATTATTCTTAGTTTATTTGATAATATAAAATATGACAAATTTGCTTAACAAGTCATAAAGATTTTAACTATTATTTTAGTTTAATGCAAGAGTATCATGTACATATGATGCTTTTCTCATTCCAACGAGTATAAAATCAACACTCTCTTCGCGTTGTAAAAACTCTAAAGCACACTCTTGAAGTCTTTTTTCACATGAACCTAGACTATCTTTGAGAGTTTCTTTTGTTTTTAGAGCACATTCATAGGCTACCATCTTTCTATATTCAACGAAAAACATATCTATAAATCTCAGCATTGTTTCTAGATTTTCTTCATCAAAATTTTCTAATGACTTCTGAATATGTGGCAATATTTGTCCATATAAAAAGGAATCAAAAGAACCCACCCATCCAAACTTATGTTTGTTAGTGTCTAACTCTTCAAAAAGATTATACAAAGATTGCAGTTCTTCGTTATCGCATACTTCCAAAAGTTCATTGAGCTGATGGTAATACTCTGTACTTTCATCATACTCGGCGAGTCTATACATTTGCTCACCTATTTGTGCATTTAAAGGACGATTTGCAAGAACTCTTAAACCATTACTCTTTGCCCAAGAAGAACAAGCTAAACCTTCTTGCTCTAAAATATTTATAGGCAGTTGTATGGTAGTAAAACTATGTGTATCATTTCCAACTTGTTCACTCGCTCTATCTGCTAATGTTATCAAATCTTCAAAAGGCAAAAATTCTAAATCATTTTTTGCCTTAGAAAAACTGTTTGAACTAATCCCATATGAGCCTATACGACCATCTCGTACTTCTTCTTCTAACGCAACAAATACACTATAAATACGTTCAAACATCTCATCAAGAGTATCATCCCTATCTGCATTTTTGTTGAGTGCATCTAAAAGATAGTACTCAGGATTGTGCAGTAAGTAACAGTCTATCTTTTGTACTTCTAAACGCGAAAGTGAATTTTCAAGCTGGTTTCGCATAAAAGAGGGTGAGATAGAGTGAAAACACTGCTCGTTAAACTGCACAACAGCTTCAAAAGGAGTCTCTTTATGTGCAAGCATATTAGAGCCTTGAATGTAGCCAAATTTGCTGACTATTTCTACATTTTTTCGCGTTGTATCCTCAAAACTTCTTAAAGCAAGTGCTATAGCTCTCTCTGCTGAGCCATCCATATAGTTACTTGAAGTATCTATCATTGTTATTCCAGAGTCTATAGCCTCTTTGAGTGCTTGTATGTGTTGTGGATTTTGGTCTGTTATGCGGTATGTTCCAAATGCGAAATTACTCATGAGGTAATCCTTTGTTAAAGTATTTTAGAATTGGGAAAATAAAAGGGGTTTATAGGAACTAAAGTTCCTATAAATATGAACTAATATCTATACTAGTTCGATGAATGCCATAGTAGTAGCATCACCACGACGAATTCTTGTTCTAGTAATTCTAGTATACCCACCAGCACGATCAACGTACTTAGGAGCAATATCATTTACCAAAGTTTTTGTAGCTTCTTTACTTTGAAGCGCAGCAAATACTGTTCTATGAGCATTTGAGTCGTTTTTAGTAGCAACTGTAATAAGTTTTTCTACATAAGAACGTAACTCTTTTGCTTTAATAGCAGTAGTTTCGATTTTTCCATGTTCTATTAACGCAATACTAAGGTTCTTTAAAAGAGCAGCACGGTGTGCACTTGTACGACTTAGTTTACGATATCCATGACGGTGTCTCATATCTCTATCCTCTTATTGAGCCTGTACGGCTTCGATTTTCTTTTTTAATGCAACAACTACATCATCAGCTAAGTCAGCACCAACTGCAAAGCCAAATTCTTGAACTTTTTCAACGATTTCATCGTATGATTTTTTTCCAAGATTTTTTACATTTTTCAAGTCATTTGTACTCATAAGTGTAATTTCACCAACAAGTTTAATGTCTGAACGGTCAAGACAATTGTAACTACGAGCACTAAGGCCTAAGCTATCAATGCTTGTAGCTAATTTTTTCAAATCAGCTGATTCTTCAACTCTTTCGATTGTTGCAGGAGCTTTTACACTTATCTCTGAGTTAAATACTGCAAGTTGTGCATACATAACTTCTAAAGAGTTTCTAAATGCGTCTATTGGAGAAATCTGACCATCAGTTCTGATTTTCATCACAACTCTTTCAAAGTTAGGATTATCTTCAACAAGTACATTTTCAATCTCATAAGTTGCACTTCTAACAGGAGTAAAGTAAGCATCCAATGCTATGAAACCATCTTCAACTTCATCAAAAACATCTTCACTCGCTACAAAGCCAATACCTTGAGCAATTTTAATAGTAAAATTCAAAGTAGAATCTTCATTTAATGTTGCAAGTGGTGCTTCAGGAGTTACTACTTCAACTTCATCATTAGTTAAGTCTGCACCAGTAATAGTACAAGGACCTGTAAATGTGTAGTTTACTTCAGCTTCTGTTGCCTCATTTGTTAACTTAAAACGAATCTCTTTTAGATTTAAAATAAAATCTGAAATATCTTCAAGCATACCACGTACTGAATCGAACTCGTGCTTAGCACCTTCGATTTTGATAGCAATAGGTGCAAAACCAACTGAGCTACTTAATAGAAAACGGCGAAGTGGATGAGCCAAAGAAATTGCATATCCAGTTTCAAATGGATATGCCATAATGTTAGCTTCATTTTCACTAATCTGTTCTACCTCAAACTCTTGTGGAGCTAGAGGAGTTGTTTTAATCTTTTTCATATCTTAAACGCCCTTTTTATTAATTACTATTTAGAGTAAAGCTCAACGATTAAACGTTCTTCAACTGGAATAACAACTTCATCACGTTCAGGTAAACGAGTATAGATACCAAAAACTTTCTCAGCATCGATGTCAACCCATGGAGCTAAACCAGTTTGGTTTGTAAGCTCTATAGCACGAACGATTTGAGCATTAGTTTTACTTGCTTCTTTAATCTCAATTTTTTGACCTGGTTTAACACGGTATGAAGGGATATCTAGTTTCTTACCATCAACAAGAAGATGACCATGAGTTACTAGTTGACGAGCGAATCTACGAGTAGATGCGAATCCCATTCTATAAACAACATTGTCTAATCTGCTTTCGATAAGAGTAATAAGGTTCGTACCTGTATTTCCATCTCTTCTTTTTGCTTCAACAAATAAAGCACGGAAGCCTTTTTCAGAAACACCATACATGAATTTAGCTTTTTGCTTTTCATTAAGTTGTAAACCATACTCAGAAACTTTCTTACGACGTTGACCATGTTGACCAGGACCGTAAGGTCTTTTTTCTAATGCAGATTTTCCTGCTAAACGACGCTCACCTTTA
>Ga0256826_1002195_pt1 | contig 11977 bp, 8 predicted proteins | sample CV79metaG_FD_185975 | JGI IMG/M metagenome (GOLD analysis project Ga0256826, IMG submission 185975) | Hydrothermal vent microbial communities from East Pacific Rise, Pacific Ocean - CV79 | ecosystem: Environmental > Aquatic > Marine > Hydrothermal vents | place: Pacific Ocean: East Pacific Rise... | reverse complement strand
TGCAAGAAGCATTAGATATTGCTACTAAAACTACATTTAATGCTATAAGTGTAGATGGTGATACTTCTACAAATGATACTGTGCTATTGTTAGCTAATGGAAAAAGTGAAGCCTATGATAAAGAAGCTTTCGCTGAAGCACTTAGAAAAGTTATGCATTTTTTAGCACTAGAGATGGTTAGAGATGGTGAGGGTGCTACAAAACTAGTAACATACAATGTAACAGGTGCAAAAAATGATAAAGAAGCAGAAGTAGCTGCTAAAGCACTTTCTGATTCATTACTTGTTAAAACTGCACTTTTTGGAGAAGACCCAAATTGGGGAAGAATTGCTTCAACCATTGGTGCTTCCGGAGTAGAGTCAAATGAAGAGAGTTTAAAAATTTCATTTGATGATAACTGTGTTTATGATAATGGCAATTTGTATTTCGATGAAGAGATGGAAAAAAAATGTGCTATTGTTATGCAACATAAAAAGTTTACTATCTCTTGTGACTTGGGTATGGGTGATGGAAAATTTAAAGCATACGGCTGTGATTTAGGTCATGAGTATGTAAAAATTAATGCAGATTATAGGACATAATACCTCTACATGTAGAGATATTATATATATTCGTTTTTAAATTTCACATATCTAGCAGCTGAAGCGTAAAGTTCTTTTACCTCTTCATCTGTTAGTTCTCGTATAAACTTAGCCGGACTTCCCATAATAAGTGAGCGAGGTGGAAATTTTTTATTTTTAGTAACTAAACTTCCAGCTCCAACTATACTCTCTTTGCCAATAACAGCACCATCAAGTATTGTGGCACTCATACCAATAAGACAAGCATCTTCAATAGTACACCCATGAAGCATAACTTTATGTCCAACTGTGACATCATCACCAATTGTTGTAGGATTACCATCACTCATATCGGCTTTTTTATGATGAGTTACATGAATCATACTCCCATCTTGTATGCTTGTACGTGAACCAATCGTGATGAAGTGAACATCCCCACGAATAACAACTTGAAACCAAACAGAAGAATCTTCTCCAATTTTTGTACGACCAATTACATCAGCAGAGTCAGCTATCCAAGTGTTTTCACCAATTTCTGGTTTATAATCTTTAAAGTTCATTATCATTTTTTAACCCTCTATAAAAAGACGAGCTACAAGTTGTTCAATTGAACTTGCACTCTCTTTTTTTGTAGCACGTGAAATACGATTTACATAATCTTCAAGTGAACGATGATTATTTACAGATTTTTGACCATCATTTTTAACTTTAACATATGATCCATCACTTAGAAGTTCATGTGCTAGATTATTATCTGATACCTGAAGTTTTAAAATTTGAAGTATTTTATCTTTTGCTTTTTCATCTTTTATAGCTGTTAAAAGCTCAATTCGTCTCACAAGATTTCTAGGCATCCAATCAGCTGAAGAGATATAAACTTGTGTTTCATCATTTTTAAAATAAAAAACTCGTGGATGTTCAAGATATTTACCAAGTATTGAGATAACACGAATGTTTTCACTTACTCCTTCGATACCTGTTTTTAAACAACAAATTCCACGAACAATAAGGTCTATTTTTACACCAGCTTGACTAGCCTTATATAATGCTCTAATAACATCCTCATCAACTAAAGAGTTTACTTTTGCAATTATTTGTCCATCTTTACCTTTTCTAGCTTCATTTTGAATGAGTGAAAGAACTTTAGGTTTTATTTGTGATGGTGACATATATAACTCATCAAGTTTACCTTTTTTACTAAATCCAGTAAGGAAGTGAAAAAATCTTGTTAAGTCATTTGTAATTTCATCTTTACTTGTCATGTAAGAAAAGTCAGTATAAATTTTTGAAGTTGCCGGATTATAGTTACCAGTACCTAAGTGAGCATACTGTTTTAGAGTTCCATTTTTTCTACGAGTTACAAGTGTAGCTTTTGCATGAACTTTAAAACCTTTAATTCCATAAATAACATGTGCTCCAGCTTTTTCTAAGGCTTTTGCCCAAATAAGGTTGTTCTCTTCATCAAACCTAGCTTTAAGTTCAACCATAACTGTAACTTGTTTTCCACTTTCACTTGCTGCCATAAGTGCTTGAACTATTGGAGAGTTCGTACCTGAACGATAAAGTGTCATTTTTATAGAAACAACATCTGAATCTTTAGATGCACTTTGAATAAACTTAACAACTGGATCAAAGCTTTCATATGGATGATAAAGTAGAATATCTTGTTTTTCTAATGTTACAAATATATTTTCACTATTATCAAGTGGTGGTAAGATTTTTGGTTTAAATGGTGCAGAAAGTAAATGTGCGAATCTTTTGTTTCCAACAATTTGCCAAAGAGATGATAGATTTAAAAATGTATGAAATTTATAGATATCATCTTTGTAAACATTTGTATGACGGTTAAAAAAGTTGATAATTTCTTCATCAGTATCTGAACCAACTTCAAGTCTTACCATAGCACCTTTACGACGAAGTTTTAAACCCTCTTCAAGAATCTCCATAAAGTCATCAGCTTCCTCCTCTTCTATCTCAATATCAGCATTTCTAGTAACTCTAAATGATGCATATTTAAGTAGTGAATAACCTGGAAATAAGTCCTCTACATGTTGAGCGACAACAGATTCAATAGGTATGTAAGTGTCATTATCTAACTCAACAAACCTTGGAAGAACACGAGGCACACGAATAATTCCAAAACGTTCTATGTCCTCGTTATCTGTATCACTTAGTTTTACAATAAGACCAAAACTAAGATTATTCAGATGTGGGAAAGGATGAGTCGCATCAACAGCAATAGGAATAATAACTGGATAAATTTGCTCTTTAAAGTAACGATTTAGATGATGCTTTTCATGCTGATTTACTTCATTATATGACTTTACACTGATTCCCTCCGGTTCTAGTTTAGAAAGAATACCACTCATACAGTGCTCTATAACTTGTTGTTCTTGATGAAGATATTTTCTAATTTCACGAAGTTGTTGAAGTGGTGTTAATTTATCAGCTGATGAAACAATAATTCCAGCAGCAAAAAGTTTTTTTAATCCTGCAATACGAATCATATAAAATTCATCAAGATTTGTTCCATAAATTGCTAAAAATTTTAGTCGCTCTAGAAGTGGAAGTGATTCATCTTGAGCTTGTTTTAATACTCTTGTATTAAATTGTAACCATGAAAGCTCACGATTATTATAAAGATCTGGATTTTTTAAATTTAACATTAGATAACCTATAATATTTGTATTTGTAACTATTATAGCAAAATGTTGATTATAGCTAGGTTACTTGATGATTCCAGTACCTTTATAGTTTGCTGAGTGATAGATAGTAACACCATTCTTACGAGCATAGTAACGCATAAGAAGATTTTGAATAGTTGGCTCTATTGATGGTGCAAACCAAGCATTATTACTAGTAGCTATTACAAAATTAACATCACCTTCATAAATCTCTTTGCATGTAGCCTCATAACAAATTGCATTTCTAAATTTAGTGCCTTTTATAGTAAAATCAGTTGGCTTTGTTGCAGTTTTAAAGTCAGATGCTCCGGCAAAGAAGGTATCGTTAATAATTTTTTTTGCAAATTTTGGAAGTGGTATATACTCGCCAAATGGAACAAGTACTAGTTTTTTTGCAATTTTATACTCTCCATTATTAAAGATATATGTAACATTATAATTACTATTATCTTCTTTCAAAAGTGAACCAGCAACAATGCTTATATCTTTAGAAAGTAGTAAAAGTTGTGATACGAGTCTAGGTGATTTGTTCATAAATAATGGAAAAACTGATTCTGGAAAAACTATGATGTCATAATTATCTTTTATTGCTAAATCTATTTCTTTATAAATCATTACAATAGTTGGTTTAAGTTCAGAACGTTTCCATTTTAGTTCTTGTTTTATATTTGTATTTACTAATTTTATTTTTAGTCCTGAATCTTTTTGCTCTGGATAAGATATATTGAATGCTAAAAGTATTAGAAGTAATGGTGTGAATTTATACTTATTATTTATATATTTTGGAAGGGATAAAGAGAGTAATACTATCCCAAGTTGGTATTTATATACACCAATATAACTCTCAATAAATACAAGTTCAACTTGTAACCAATTCCAATCCATCGGTTCAAAAAAAGATAATCCAAAAAGTAAAATAGCACGAATATATACTTTGTTGCTTAACGCCATAACCCCAAAAAAAGCAGCATAGATAAAACTAAACATCAAGGTTATTATTGGACTCATCCAACCAACACCGTTGTACTCAAAACTATAACCAACCCAGTAAAACCATAATGGTCCTATTAAAAAACCAGCAACAAGTATTGCTCTCTTTGGTATGTATAAAAATGCACCAAGTGCTAGTACTGCAAAAATAGTATTTATGAACTTGATACTTATTCCAAAATATTCTAAGTATATAAAAGCTGAAAATAAAAGAGCCGTAATAGCTCCACAAAAAATGTCAAAAAGAAATGGTTTGGTAGTTTTAAAATTATTTAGCATCTGTAATTATAGTGTATTTCAGTCCTTTATTATGATGTTTTTTGTATAATCGCGTCAATTTAATAAAGGAAGTGTTAAAACATGGAAATCATAAGCCAACTATTACCGTTTATATTTTTAATTGCAATTATGTACTTTGTAATTATTCGCCCACAACAAAAAGAAGCTAAGCAAAGACAAGAGATGATAAATGTTCTCAAAAAAGGTGACAAAATTGTTACTGCTGGTGGTGTTATTGTTGTCGTTCATAAAGTTGAAGAGAAATTTTTAAGTGTAAAATTTAATGATGATACAATTGTTAAAATTACTAAAGATGCAGTGTCTAGAAAGTTCGAGGATGAAGCTTAATTATCGCATAGTTATTTTTGGGGCTGCCATTCTTTTTGGTATCTTCTTCTCTATTCCATCTATTATGCAAACAGAGGATGGAAAAAAAGTTACATTAGGTCTTGATCTTCAAGGTGGACTTCATATGCTTCTTGGTGTAAAAACTGAAGAGGCCGTAAAATCTCGTGTTAAAAGTATAGCCGCAAGTATAAAACACTTTTCAGAACGTAAAGATATTTTAATAGACTCACTTAAATTTGATGAAATTGCAGTATCTTTTACTCTTTTAGATAGTGATGATACAAAAGCTATGAAAGAATATTTAGCAGAGATAGAGGGTGCTGTTGTAGTTGTTGATGGTGAAAATATATCTTTAAGTCTTAGTGATGAAGAGATTATTCGTACTCAAAAACAAGCAATTGACCAAGCAATTGAGACTATTAGAAATAGACTTGACCAATTTGGTTTAGCTGAGCCAGTTGTAGCCCGTCAAGGTGAAGAAAAAATTCTTGTAGAACTTGCAGGGATTAAAACTCAAGAGGAAGAACAACGTGCACGTGAACTTATAAGTCGTGCCGCAAAGCTTGAGCTTATGGCTGTTGATGAAGATAGATTTGCACGTGTAAATAATATGACTGCAGCAGATGCTGCTGAGTATGGTGATGTTATTTTAGAAGATGTAAATAATCCTCAACGAAAATATCTTGTTCGCGAGATTCCTATCCTAGATGGTTCTATGCTTACAGATGCTCATGTTGGATTTGATCAAAATAACCGTCCCCTTATTAACTTCTCACTTAACTCAGAAGGTGCTGAAATATTTGGTGACTTTACAGGTAAAAGTGTAGGAAAAAGACTTGCTGTTGTTTTAGATGGTAAAGTTTATTCTGCTCCAAATATCAATGAGCGTATTGGTGGAGGAAGTGGGCAAATTTCTGGAAACTATACTGTAATGGAAGCAAAAGATTTATCTATTGCTCTTCGTTCAGGTTCAATTTTAGCACCAATTTACTTAATGGAAAAACGTTCAGTTGGTCCTAGTCTTGGTGCTGATTCTATTAAAGCATCTATGGTTGCACTTATTGGTGGATTTATTTTAGTAATTATTTTTATGGTTGTTTATTACCGTTTAGCTGGAATAATTGCGAATATTGCCCTTGTTGCTAACTTACTTCTTATCTTAGCAGTTATGAGTCTTTTTGGAGCAACTCTAACCCTCCCTGGTATGGCAGGAATTGTTCTTACCGTTGGTATGGCCGTTGATGCAAATGTTATTATCTCTGAGCGTATAAGGGAACTTATCTATCAGGGTGTATCTATACATAAGGCTATTGAAGATGGTTATTCAAATGCAATGCGCGCAATTTTAGATGCAAATATTACAACTCTAATTGCTGCTGTTGTTCTTTATGCTTATGGAACTGGTGCGATTAAAGGTTTTGCTATTACTATTAGTATTGGTATTTTAGCATCAATGTTAACTGCAATTTTGGGTACTCATGGAATCTATGAGATGCTTGAAAAACGTATACAAAAATCTAAAAATAACCGTTTATGGTTTGGGATTAAAGGGTAATTATGGAATTTTTTAAATATACAAGAACCTTTAATTTTATGAGTAAGTCAAAACTTGCTATGTTCTTATCAGTTGCTTTAGTTTTAGTATCATTAGCACTTTTGGCTATAAAAGGTCTAAACTATGGTGTTGACTTCGCTGGTGGAACTATAGTCCAAGTTAAGTATGATACAAAAGCACCAATAGATGTAATGCGTGAAAGACTTAAGGGTAATGAACTTTTTAATAATGCTTCTATTACTGAGTTTGGCTCACCAGATGAAGTAGTTATTCGTATGAAAACAAGTACTGGTAATGTAACTACAGATATTGGTGATATAACTAGAGAGGCACTTAAAGATACTGGTAATTTTGAAGTTCGTCGTGTTGATATTGTTGGTCCAAAAGTTGGTTCAGAGTTAAAAGAAAAAGGTGTTATGAGTCTTTTACTTGCGATTCTTGGAATTTTAGTTTATGTTGCATTTAGATTTGAGTGGCGTTTTGCTGTTGCTTCTATTGTCGCTCTTATTCACGATATTTCTATTGCTCTTGGTGCTATTGCATTAATTGGCATAGATGTTAATCTTGATGTACTAGCAGCACTTCTAACACTACTTGGTTACTCACTAAATGATACTATTATCGTATTTGACCGTATTCGTGAGGGTGTAACAAATGGTAGAAATACAAATCTTGCTGATATTATCAATGAATCAATTACACGAACATTAGCTAGAACAACGCTAACTTCATTAACAACTTTCTTTGTTATTGTGACTTTATTTATGTTCGGTGGTGAGATTATTCATGCCTTTGCATTTACTCTCTTAGTTGGTATAGTAGTTGGTACTTACTCATCTATCTTTGTAGCTTCACCTATACTTTTAGCATTTGGATTTGATGTAAAAGGTTATCATATAAAACTAGCTGCAAAATCAAAACGCGAAGCTGAAAAGCAAAAAATGCGTGATCAGTTTGAATCTGGAGTGATGTAAACTACCATATCTTTAAATTTTAGGTATAATTTTCTAATACAAGAATATTGGAAAGTAAATGCCTAAAATAATTAAAATCTTTATTTCTATATTTTTACTTCTTATTATCTCTTTAGAGGCTAATCAATCTAAAAGATGTGATCCTCTAAAAAAAATATCTCTTCAACTTCAATGGAAATATCAGTTTCAATTTGCTGGATTTATAGTAGCTAAGGAAAAGGGCTATTATAAAGAAGTTGGATTAGATGTAGAATTATTAGAATATAATAATACTAATAGTATGCAAGATTTAATAGATAAAAAAATAGATTTTGCAATTAATAATAGTATTGTAGTCTACAAAGATAAAAAGCTACAAGCAGTTACTCTCTTAGCTACATATTTTCAACGTTCTCCATTAATAATTATCACACAACCGGAAATTAAAAGTGTTATAGGCTTACACGGTAGCACAATAGCTATGAGTGATAATTATATTTACAATAGTTCTCTTTCTATGTTATTAGAACATTTTTCAATTAATAAAAAGAATACAAATTTTGTAAATCCAACTTTTTTACTAGATAACTTTATATTAAAAAAAGTAGATGCGATTACAGCATTTAAATCAAATGAAGTATTTGAATTGGATAAACAAGGTATTAAATACAATATTATAGATCCTGTAGAATATGGGTTTTCTACAAATGCTATAAATTTATTTACTTCATATTCAATGGTGAAAAATAGACCAAAATTAATAAATAACTTTTTAAAAGCAAATAAAAAAGGTTGGGAATATGCATTAGAGCATATTGATGAAGTGGCTATTTTAATACATAATAAATATAATAAAAATAAATCAATAGAACTTTTAAAGTATGAAGGAAAGATAACTAAAGAGTTAATGCTATTAAATCTTTATGAGATAGGAAGTATAAATAAAAGTTTTGTTCATTCCACATATAAACAGTTAATTAAAACTAATAAAATATCTAATAAAAAAAATATGGATAAGTTGACCTATCCACCGAAATCTATTGGAAAAAATAAAATTGATTTGAACTGGATAACTATTAACATTGAGAAAAAAATTGATAAGCGATGGATAGTTTTTATTTTAGTTTTTTCAACTTTTATTATTTTTGCTTTTATATTAAGACATTATTTATTAAAAAAATCAAATAAAGAACTTCAAGAGATGAAAAATCTTTTTGAGTTATCAGTAGATAGTGGAAATATTGGTATTTGGGATTGGAATTTAATTACTAATGATGTCTATTTTTCAGATAGTTGGCTAAAGATGCTTGGATTTAAAAAAAATGAATTACCATATACTATGAAAAGTTGGAGAAAACAGATTCATCCTGATGATTTAAAACAAACAATGCAATATTTTAGAAAAATTATAGGAGATAATGAAGAATATTCTCAAGGTTCACATAGATTGAGAAAGAAAGATGGCTCTTACATATGGATATTATATAACACCAGAATGTTTTTTAATAATAAAAATAAAGCAGTTCGTATACTTGGTACACATATCGATATTACTAAAGAAAAAAATATGCAAGAAGAGTTAACAAAGCAAAAAGATTCTCTTCATTATCAAGCACATCATGATTCACTGACAAAATTACCAAATCGTACTTTATTTCAAGATAGATTAGAACAAGGACTTGAATATTCTAAAAGAAATAATAAAAAGCTAGCTTTATTTTTTATAGATTTAGACCATTTTAAAGAGATAAATGATTCTTTAGGTCACGAATATGGAGATAAAATTCTCATAGAAGTTTCTTCGCGTCTTTTAGAAGTTTTGAGAGAAGAAGATACTTTAGCAAGATTAGGTGGAGATGAATTTACTGTTATTGTAAAAGATTTAAATGAAGCTCAAAATGCATCATTATTAGCACAAAAAATAATTGAAGTACTTAAAGAACCAATTATTATAGATGAACATACTCTATATGTTTCTTGTAGTGTAGGAATTAGTCTCTATCCAAATGATGGAATATCTGCTCAAAATTTACTTAAGTATGCTGATGCAGCTATGTATAAAGCAAAAGATAGCGGACGTAATGATTTTCAGTTTTATTCATCAGAAATGACTGAACTAGCTTTTGAGAGGGTTGTTATGGAGGCTAGTCTTAGAGAAGCTATTAAAAATAACGAATTTATTGTTTATTATCAACCACAAGTAGATGCAAGAGAAAATAAAATTATTGGTATGGAAGCATTGGTACGATGGAAACATCCAACTATGGGGATAGTGTCTCCGTCTAAGTTTATCCCACTTGCAGAGTTGACAGGACTAATAATAAATATAGACCGATATGTTATGCAAAATGCGATGAAGCAAATTGTTAAGTGGTATAAAATGGGTCTAAATCCTGGTAAATTATCTATAAATTTATCTATAAAACAATTAGAAAAAGAAGAGTGTATTCCAGTATTGAAAAGTATGTTAAAAGATTTCAAATGTAAAAGTGAATGGTTAGAGTTAGAAGTAACTGAAGGACAAATTATGAAAAATCCAGAAGAAGCAATAATAACTTTAACTCAAATTAGTGAACTAGGGATAAATCTTGCTATTGATGATTTTGGTACAGGTTATTCGTCACTTTCTTATCTTAAAAAATTTCCTATATCTAAATTAAAAATTGATCAATCTTTTGTAAGAGATTTACCATATGATGAAGAAGATGTTGCTATATCAAAGGCTGTTATAGCACTTGGAAAAAGTTTAAATTTAAAATTAATTGCTGAGGGTGTTGAAACAAAAGAACAAAAAGAATTTCTTTTGGAAAATGGCTGTGATAATATACAAGGTTATTTTTATGCCAAACCAATGCCAGCTTATGACATGGAAAAGTTCCTTGTAAATGGACTATAACTCCCTTTCAGTCACTCCTTAAGATACTTTTTGTATAATCATCTTAATAATTAAATAAAATTAAGGACAGTCTATGGATTGGGGTAAAGTAATTTACGTATTTTTTTCATTGATGAGTTTAACATCAATTGCAGGTTTTTTATATGAGCATAGTGCAACAGCACTTTTTGTGGCAGGTTCTTTAAACCTTGTATCTACATTTCTTAAAATTGGTGTTAGAAATCTTCTTTCTGCTGAACTACTAGCTTCATCTTTAGTCGCGGATTTACATCTTATTCCAGCATTTATATATTTAGAAGTTGTTGGAAATTTAGAATGGGCTATTGCTTTAACAATTGGAGCATTAATTGCAAATCTTTTTTCTGTAGGTTTAGTTTATATTGAAAGTTCAAAAAATAGAGATGAGTATTAGAGTGGAATATAAGGCACAAGAATTAGAAAAAAAATGGCAAGAGTACTGGGAACAAAATAAGAGTTTTGAACCAAGTGAAGATTTTACAAAAGAAAAAAAATATATATTAAGTATGTTCCCTTTTCCAAGTGGTCGATTACATATGGGACATGTTAGAAACTATACAATTAGTGACTCTTTTGCTAGGTACTATCGTCAACAAGGTTTTAATGTTCTTCACCCTATCGGTTTTGATAGTTTTGGGATGCCTGCTGAAAATGCTGCCATAAAAAATGGAAGTCACCCTAAGGGTTGGACTTACGATAATATTGACTACATGAAGGGTGAGTTTAAAACTCTTGGATTTTCTTTTTCTAAAGAGCGTGAGTTAGCTACTAGTGATGAACTTTATACTAAGTTTGAGCAAGGTTTCATAATTGATATGTTCGAACGTGGTCTTTTATATCGTGAAAAAGGACTTCTTAACTGGTGTCCACATGATGAGACTGTTTTAGCGAATGAACAAGTAATTGACGGTTGTTGTTGGCGTTGTGATACCCCTATCGTTAAAAAAGATATGAATCAATACTATTTTAAAATTACACAATATGCTGATGAACTTCTTGATGATTTAAAAAAGATAGAGGGTGGTTGGCCTAAACAAGTTTTAACTATGCAAGAAAACTGGATTGGTAAATCTAATGGTCTTGCTTTTGACTTATCTTTTGATGATGATTCTAAGGCAAAACTTTCAAATAAATTTGATAGTTTTGATGTATTTACAACTCGTCCAGATACTATTTATGGTGTAAGTTATACAGCACTTGCTCCTGAACATGAGATAGTAACTTACATGATTGAAAATAAACTTCTTAGTGATGAAGTAATAGCCCAAATTAATAAGATGAAAAATACTTCATCAATTGATAGACAAAAAGAAAAATCAGGTCTTGATTTAGGTCTACATGTAGAGCATCCTCTAACTGGGAAAAAAGTTCCAGTTTGGATTGCTAACTTTGTACTTATGGATTATGGTTCAGGGGCTGTTATGGCAGTGCCTGCTCATGATGATAGAGACTATGACTTTGCTAAAAAATATGACTTAGAGATAAATGCAGTTATAAAACCAAAAGATGGTGAGCATGATTTCTCAACTTCAGCGTATACTGAAGTAGGGGAGTTATTTAACTCTGCAGAATTTGATGGAATGAACTCTAAAAAATCTCAGTACAACATTATAAAAATGTTTGAAGAGAAAAAAATTGGTCAAAAAACTACTAACTATAAACTAAAAGATTGGGGAGTAAGTCGTCAAAGATAT
>Ga0256826_1002193_pt1 | contig 11982 bp, 11 predicted proteins | sample CV79metaG_FD_185975 | JGI IMG/M metagenome (GOLD analysis project Ga0256826, IMG submission 185975) | Hydrothermal vent microbial communities from East Pacific Rise, Pacific Ocean - CV79 | ecosystem: Environmental > Aquatic > Marine > Hydrothermal vents | place: Pacific Ocean: East Pacific Rise... | reverse complement strand
AGGTTTATTATATGCTAGTGTTACACAGTTGATTGGATTTAATTTAATGCAAGAGGGTAAAACAATGGGTTTAGCACCCTATGGTAAAAATAAAAGAATATTTGATTTTAATATATCTTTTGACGGCATTGAAACTGACTATAGTGAATTGATGCATGATGGGAAATATACTTTTAAAAAGAACTACGAATATGAAGATATCGCAGATGCTGCATATGAAATTCAAGAAGAATGTGAAAAAGTGATGTTACACCTTGCAAGTTATGCAAAAGAGAAGGTAGGCACAAAAAATTTATGTTTATCTGGTGGGGTAGCATTAAATTCTGTTTCGAATTATAAAATTTTAAAAGAAAAAATTTATAATAATATTTTTATTAATCCAGCTTGTTCGGATACTGGCATTCCTTTAGGTTGTGCACTGTATGGATTTCATAAGATTCTAAAACAAGATAAGACATATAGTGAAATTAGTCCTTACTTAGGTTGTTCATATTCAGATAAAAGTATTAAGGTAATATTGGACAACTTTAATGGTTTTCAGATATACGAAGATATTAATTTGGAAAAGACAGTAAAACTACTAGTAGATAATAAAATAGTTGCTTGTCATCAAGGACGCTCAGAAATGGGACCCAGAGCATTAGGAAATAGGTCAATCTTAATGAGTCCACTAGTAGCAGAGAACAAAAATATTTTAAATTCTAGAGTAAAACATAGAGAGATGTTTAGACCTTTTGCTCCTGCATGTTTAGAAGAGTATGCGGAAGAATATTATGATATTGACAGACCTAGTCCATATATGTTATTTGTTCCAAAAGTTAAAAAGACTAAAGCAAAGTTATTGAAAGCTGTTACACACATAGATGGAACAGGTAGACTACAAACTTTGACTAAAGAAAGAAATCCACATTTCTATAGTATCGTAAATAAATTTTATAAAAAAACGGGTGTGCCTGTGCTATTAAATACCTCTTTTAATGTAGCAAATGAACCTGTTGTTGAAACGCCAGAAGATGCAATAAAATGCTTTTTAGCAAACAGTATAGATGGACTTTTAATTGGTAAATATTTACTGATTAAGGATTTTTAACAACAATCTAAATATTAATAAGGATTTACAATGCATGACCTTACTATACTAATTCCCATTTATAATGAAGAAAAATATATTTTAGAAACCTTATTAAGTTTGATAGAACAAACATATAGGAATTTTTTATGTGTGCTCTCCGATAATAATTCATCAGATAAAAGTGAAGAAATTTGTAATAAAATAGTAGCAAAAGATAAACGTTTTATTTATTTTAAACATGATGTTAATCTCGGGATTACTAAAAATGTAGAGTTTTTGTTATCAAAGATCACAAGTGAATATGTAATGATATTTGCAGGGCATGATTTGATAGAAAAAGAATTTTTATCTAAAACTTTAAATGTACTTAAAATGAACGATGATGTTTCATTGTCTTTTTCAAAATCTATAGCAATAGATGAAAATAGTAATATAATAAAAGAGAAAGTAGCTATAAGGTATGATTTCACAGGAAATGCACTTTCACGCTACATACATTCTGTTAAAGAATTAGGGGAATGTACTATTTTTCAAGGTATATTTAGAGCTAAAGTATTGGAAAATTTTTCTTTTACAGAATCGATACCTGGAGGTGATCAAATATTTATCAGTCATCTACTTTGGTATGGAAAATTACACATTACAGAAGAATCTACATATAAACGAAGATATTTTTTACAAAAAACAACAACATATGCTGAACGAAATTCAGGAGATATTAAGCAAAAACTGAGTTTTTCTTTAATGTATCAAACATATTTAGATGATTTCAATAGTTTATACAAAGGCCCTGAGAACTATAGGGCTTTTTTGAATAACAAAATATTAGATATTTTAACACTACGGTATGGATTAGGGTATTTATATCATGAAGATTATAAATAGTTTAAAGGAGCAATTATGACTATATTTACAGGAACAGGAAGAAGTGGTACGGGTTATTATGCAAATCTATTTGGTGGAACTCATGAATTTAATGTTACAGAAAAATTAGTACCTCTCATGGAGAAATATTTGAAGGATAGCTTATACTATTCGAAAAAATACCCCTTAACCAAAGAGTTGAAACTTCAGATAATGAATGATTTTTTTGAAGATATTGATACTGATAATTTTATAGACTCTTCGAATGTTTATATGCATTTTTTAGATGTATTACCGCTCATAGATAAAAATGTTAAGATTGTATTAGGTGTAAGAGATGGAAAGGATTTTGTTAAATCTGCTTTATATCGAGGTTGGCATATGGATGTTAAAAGATATAGAAATCTTTCGATGGTTCCTCCTCAAAATCACTCGGATTATCTGAAATTTAATGAAGAAAATCCAATATATAGAATGGCTTGGATGTGGAAATATTATAATGAGATTGGTATAAATAATTTAAAAAAAATAGATCAAAAATATTGGAAAATTATCAAGCTAGAGAATATTGTTCAATCTATTGGGATTGAGGAATTAGAGAGTTTTACAGGTATCAAAAGTATCCAAAATAAAATAAAAGAAAAAGTAAATATCAATAAATATAATGAAGGTGATTTTATTACTGAGTGTTTAGTTAAAAATGATGATTCAAGAATTATTATCCCAGATAAGTTAGAGTGGACAGAAGAGATGGATATTGTTTTTGATCATGTTGCAGGAGACCTGTATCAAGAGTTTGGATATAAGAGCTCAGATGGATAAACATCGATTACCCTTAGTAAGTATAATCATAACAACATATAATCGCTCAGAACTACTTATAAGGGCATTGAATTCAGTAGTTAATCAAACATATGAAAATATTGAAATTTTAGTGATTGATGATGCTTCCATAGATAATACATCAACCGTAGTAACTAAATATATTAAAGATTATACTAACATAATTTATATACAAAAAGAGATGACTACTGGAGCAAATGATTCTCGGAACATTGGTATTAAAAGAGCTTCGGGGACTTTTATTGCAGGCTTAGATGATGATGATGAATTTTCTATTAATAGAATAGCTCGTTTTGTAGAGGAGTATGATAGTAAATATGCATTTCTTTCATCCTTGAGTATCTTAAAAAATCAAGATAAAATGGATTATAGCAAGGCACTTAGTATAACAACTTTGAAAGATATGTATCAAGATAATACAATAGCCCAAGGTTTCATAGAAAAAAAACGACTAATTGATGTTGGTTTATATGATACTGACTTAAGTGCTTATCAAGATTACGATATGTGGCTACGACTGATGTTGAAATATGGGAATGTAAAGGTGATTCAAGAGTATTTGCAAACTATATATATTGAAGAAAATAGAGAAAGAATTACAACGAATACAAGGCAACGTTTCTCTGGATACTTTAATTTTTATATAAAGCATAAGTGTCTATTTTCGATAGAAGAAAGAAAAAATAAATTATTTATGTTATATAGAATAAGAAATAAGTCCTTATCAAAAGAAACCTTGATGACTTTATGTACAAATTTTAATAAAGATGAGATATTCCTTTATTATGAATTTTCTTCACATAATTCATATATAGTTTTACAGAAATTTTATAAGTTTATGTCAGATATAGATATGAATAAAAAGTATATTATATATGGTTATGGTAGTGTAGGAAAGATGTTATTTAAACATATTAAAGATAATACACTAGGAATTATCGATTCAAGTATAGAAGAAAAGTATATTAAAAATGTATCTGTCATTTTATTGGAAGATTTGAAAAACTATAAAGATGCAAATATAATTATAACTCCATTTAGATATGATTTTGATATATTAAAAAAACTAAAAAAATTTAATTTAAATATTTATATGGTGAGATTATAAGAGAGTGAAATATGAATAAAATTAGTAAAATAGAACAATATGAAAAGTATTTAGCATATTTTTTTAATCATGATGATTATAAAATTGTCTGTTTTGGTGTATCAAAAGCTTTAAAACTTACATTTAATTTATTAGAAAAATATGATATTACAGTAGATTTTATATGCGATAATGATCAGATGAAACATGATACTATCATTGAAAATCATAAGGTATATAATCCAGATAAATTATTTAAACTGAATACAAAATTTGTTGTAGTGATATCTAGTATGTACTCTCCGCAAATTAAAGAACAATTAAAAAAATATAATAATATTATTTTGGCAGAATATTATTTACATATGTTATCTTCTGATATAAATATATCTATGTTAAATGATAAAATTAATATTAGACATTCCAAAAGCACTTATAAAGTAGATAGGAATATATCTGTTATAAGTGATAAAATATTGACCCAACAAACCTTTGAAGTAATAAAAAGTTATGGAATAACTAAGATTCTTTTATCCCCACATACTAATTATAATAAAAATTATTTAGACTATGTTTCATACTGCAACAGTATTATTGCGAGAGATGATCCCGATGATATTCTTATATTAATGAATACAAAATATAATTTCAATGAAATATATTATAGAAGATTATTAGAATATTTTTTATTATCTAAATGTGAAAAGATACAAAATAAAGAGATCATTATCGAGCCATTAGATTTACTTCTACATGGGACATTATTGGATACAACAGAGAAAGTTTTAGAAAGTTTATCGATAGAAAAATTAAAGCTAGTAGAATCAACACAAGTTCAAAAAAGATATAACAATAATGCTTTAATAATCCACCTTTATTATATGGATATGTTTGATGAACTAGTATCAGAAATCAAAGATAGTGCTGAAATATTTGATATATATATAAGTGTCAATCTTGATGCAACGATAGAAGAAATTAATTATATTATATCGGTATATCCAAAAATAAGGATCTTTATATTTGAAAATAGAGGCCGAGATGTATTGCCATTTTTAAAAATTTTTAAAAATTTATCGTTATTGGGTTATGAAACAATTTGTAAAGTACATAGTAAAAAATCTAAACACAACGATAATGGGATAGAGTGGGGGAGAAAGTTAAGAAGAAGATTATTTGATTCTTATAAGGAGATATTAGAAAATTTTGTAGAAAATCCTAATATAGGTGGATATGTAGCAAATGGAAATTTAATGCATTCGAGTACTGGTATTGGGGTAAATAGAGATAATATAGAAGAAATTTCGAGTGTTCTTAATATTAGATTCACCGATGAATTTACTTTTTGTGCTGGAACAATGTTTTGGTGTAAAACTGAAGCCATTAGACAGTTAAGTTCAGAACTCTTAAAAAGTAAATATTTTTCAATAGAAGAAGGTGCAACGGATGGAAATATGGAACATGCTATAGAGCGGGTAATAGGGTTGTTAGTACAAGAAAATGGGTATATATTAGAAGAAGTATAACAATTTTTACAATCTAGCATCAGCATTTTGAATCACTGTTTTAACATCAAATATTACCTTATTGATATTTGAAATATTTAGCTTTTTATATTTTTCGTGTCCAACTGCTATAATAATAGCTTGATAATCATTCAAATTGTAATTTTCTACTAAATCTAAATTATATTCATATTTTACTTCATTTTTATCTGCCCAATAGTCTGAAATATCAACATTACATCCATACTCTTCCATTTCAGTAATAATATCAATTACTTTTGTATTTCTAATATCTGGACAGTTTTCTTTAAAAGTTATACCTAAAATTAATACTTTTGAACCTTTGACTAGAATACTTTTTTGTATCATTAGTTTGATGGTTCTTTCTGCTATATATTTAGCCATACCATTGTTTATTTGTCTAGCACTTAATATTAGATTTGGTTTATATCCTAACTCTTCAGCTTTATATGTAAGATAATATGGATCTACACCTATACAGTGTCCACCTACAAGCCCTGGAGAGAGTTTAATAAAATTCCATTTCGTTGCAGCAGCTTCTAAGACTTCATTTGTATTTATATCCATATTATTAAAGATAAGGGCAAGTTCATTTATAAGTGCAATATTAACATCTCTTTGTGTGTTTTCTATTACTTTACTGGCTTCGGCTACTTTTATAGAGCTACACTTATGCGTACCTGCTGTGATAATCGAAGCATAAAGATTATCCACTTTATTTGCTATTTCAGGGGTTGATCCAGCTGTGACTTTCAGTATTTTAGTTATAGTATGTTCTTTATCTCCCGGATTTATTCTTTCTGGACTGTAACCACAAAAGAAATCTACATTAAATTTTAATCCACTTGATTTTTCAAGTTCCGGTACACAGATCCCTTCTGTTACACCTGGATAAACAGTTGATTCATATATTACAATATCATCTTTTTTAAGTACTTGTCCTATTGTATTAGATGATTTTAGAAGGGGAGTTAAATTTGGTTTATTGTTTTTGTCAATAGGTGTTGGCACTGTAACTATATAGATATTACAATCTTTAATATCTTTAATATCTAAAGAAAATAGCATATTATTAACAACTGCTTCTTCTAGTTCAGTTTTAGTTAATTCTTTTGTTCTATCAAATCCATTTTTGAGTTCGTTTATTCTAACTTTATTTATATCAAAACCAACAACTTCATATTTTTTACTAAATGTATATGCTAATGGTAGCCCTACATAGCCTAATCCTATGATACATATTTTATTATTATTATTATTCATTTATTTAAGTCCTTACAAAAATCGAAATTTATTTTTATATTGAAGTATTAGCACTCTTTATCTTGTTTAATTTAGTACAAGAAACCAAGGATTCTGTAAATATTTTTTATTGTAAACTAGCGTTTCATGATTTTTAAATTGAACGACTCTCTTACCTGATTCTCGTACAATAGAATCAGCTGCAGCAGTATCCCATTCCATAGTTGTAGCAAGCCTCGGATAAAGATCAGCTATGCCCTCTGCAACCATACAGAGCTTAAGACTACTTCCTTTAGAAATTTGTTTTAAGGTTTGTGTCTTGAGACTGTCTATATAGCTTTGAGTATTTTTGGATAGATGAGATTTCGATGTAACTACTGTGAGTTTTATCTCTGGTTGAGTATTTAAATTTAAAGGTAACCTTTGATTATTTTTATATGCTCCTTCACCTTTTTTAGCTTTATACATTTCATCTATAGCCGGAGCATATACAACACCAAGAACAGGAATATTGTTATGTATAAGTGCTATATTTATAGTAAATTCATTATTTTTCTTTATGAACTCTTTAGTTCCATCTATCGGATCGATACACCAGTAGTATTCCCAACCCTTTCTTATTTGATAATCTATCTGTTTATTCTCTTCTGACATTATAGGTATATCTGGGTAAAGCTCTTTTAATGAAGAACAGATAATGTCATTTGCCTTAGTGTCAGCTTCTGTTAATGGAGACTGATCGTCTTTATATTCTACTCTAAAATCTTTTTGATAGATTTCCATTATTGCATTACCTGCTTTTTTTGCTATATCTACAATTTTGTTAAGTTTTATACTTGTTAACATTTTAAATAGCCTCTATTCTTTAAGTAGTTCATAATTTTGTCGGTGGATTCTTCTATTGTGTAGCTATCTGTCTTTATATGTATTTCTGCTTTATTTGGTGCTTCATAAGGTGAAGAAATCCCTGTGAAATTTGTTATGATACCACTTCTTGCTTTTTTATAAAGACCTTTTGTATCTCGACTCTCACAAATATGTAAGGGTGTGTCGATATAAATTTCTATAAATTCTTCTGCTAAAACTAAATTTTTTACAATCTTTCTATCTTTTCTAAATGGAGAGATAAATGCACATAAAACAATAGACCCAGAATCAACAAATAGTTTTGAAACTTCACCAATTCGTCTTATATTTTCAACTCTATCCTCATCTGAAAAAGTAAGATCTTTATTTAACCCAAGCCTTATATTGTCTCCATCTAAAAGATAAGTATGATTGTTAAGTCTGTTTAGTTTTACTTCCAGTTCATTAGCTATAGTTGATTTTCCACTTCCGCTTAATCCTGTAAACCATAGAATACAAGGTTTTTGTTTTTTAGTAGAAAACCTTTGCTCTTTTGTTACTTGATGGTTATGTTGAATTATATTTTTATTACTTTGCATAGTGCTTCTTTATATATGTTACAATTATTTGTACCGATTCATCTACCGATAACTTATCAGTATCGATAATGATTTCAGCATGCTGAGGTTCTTCATATGTATCGTTAACTCCAGAAAAATTTTGATACTCTCCGCTTAGAGCTTTAGCATAAACTCCTTTATAATCCCTTTTCTTACAAGTCTCTACATTTGCCTTTACATATACTACAATATTATTTTTTACTAGTTCCCGTATGGCTTTTCTAGATTCTTTATATGGACTTACAAAAGATGCTACCGTTGAGATAGAGTTTTTTTGAAGTATTTTTATAAGATATCCAATCCTATGCATGTGATGATTCCGATCCTTTCGAGTATATCCTATATCTGGAATGAGTTCTCTAATATCTTTAGAATCTATCCTTTCGAGTGGTATGTCTAACTTCTCTAATTGTTTATAAACTTTATCCGCAATAGTTGTTTTTCCACTAAGTGGTAATCCTGTAAACCAAAGGTTAAATGGTTCTATCCGATTTTTCCCCCATCTGACTTTAATCCACACTCGTTCATGCGCCCAATAAAGTCCAATTTTTAAAATTGACTCTATGATTCCAGCAGCAATAGCTAAATCTAATCTTCCAAAAAAGAAATAAATTATGATAATAGTCGTACATGTAGCTAGTAAACGCCAACTAACACCTTTTACTATACTTCTTTTATTTGTCTCTTTATACATTAAACAGCTCTACAGTTCCACTCTGGGAAGTTGTCTCTAATATATTTATTAAGAGCTTTTTCTGTGTCTGTATAACTTTTGAATGTGTTGTCTTTATAGTATTCATTAATATCAACTATCATACCTGCACCAACTGTGTTATTACTTATTCTATCAATTATTATAAAACTACCTGTTTTTCTATTGTTCGTATATAAGTCAGTGGCTATAGGCTGAGTTAGAAGTAGTTTACATGATGCTATGTCATTAAGTTTAAGAGTAGTAGCTTGTGTCTTTTTATAAGTGTTAACATCCACATTATAATTGATATGTTCAAATAATCCAGATACGATTGTTGTACCTTGTTTAATATCATAGGATTTATTGAGTTCCATAGATCTCTCATCCATCCATACAATCATAACTTCAAGGGAGTTAGATACTCTTGGTTTAGTAGCGGTATGTACTAACATATCTCCACGACAAATATCTACTTCATCTTCTGTTGTAATTGTTATAGTCATTGAAGCATATGCTTCATTACAAGTAACTTCACGATCCTGTTCCGTTATATCACTGGCGTTTATAATGCTTCTAACCCTAGAGCTTTTTCCTGATGGAAGTACTGTGATTTCATCACCTACTTTTATACTACCAGCTGCAATTGTTCCACAAAAACCTCTGAAGTCTAAGTTTGGCCGATTTACATACTGAACTGGAAATTTAAATTCTTCAGTTTTAGTCTCTTTAAAAATATTCATGCTATCGAGTAAACTGAGTAGTGGTTTAGCTTTGAACCAAGGCATATTTTCACTTTTATCAACAACATTATCACCATGAAGAGCACTTACGGGGATATAGTAAGTGTTTTTAATCTCCAGCTCTTTTGCTAGTGCCGAATAAGCTTGTAAAATTTCATTGAAAATTTCTTCACTATAGTTTACTAAATCCATTTTATTAATTGCTACAATAATATGCTCTATTCCAAGTAGGGAAACTATAAAGCTGTGACGACGAGTTTGAGTTAAAATACCTTTACGAGCATCTATAAGTATGATAGCTACTTCAGATGTTGATGCCCCTGTTATCATGTTTCTAGTGTATTGCTCATGTCCTGGTGTGTCCGCTATGATAAACTTTCGATTTTTAGTTGTGAAGAATCTATAAGCTACATCTATCGTAATTCCTTGTTCTCTTTCACTTTGAAGACCATCTACAAGAAGAGCCATATCTATCTTTTCCCCAGTTGTACCATACTTCTTACTTTCACTTTCAGCTGTCGCAAGTTGATCATCAAAAATCATTTTAGAATCATAAAGCATACGACCAATGAGAGTACTTTTTCCGTCATCAACACTACCGCATGTTGAAAATCTTAACATATCTTTATTTTCGTGTGCTTTTAAATAGTTAATAATATCCATTAAAAGTATCCCTCTGTCTTTTTCTTTTCCATCGCACCAATACTATCATTATCTATAACTCTACCTTCTCTTTCACTTGATGTTGAGAGAAGTATCTCTTTAATAATATCTGGTAATGTCGTTGCCGTTGAGCTAACAGCGCCAGTGAGAGGGTAACACCCTAAAGTTCTAAATCGAACCATCTCTTTTTTTGCTTTTTTTCTAAGTTCTTCTGGCATACGGTCATCATCAACCATTATTTTAATGCCATCTATTTCTACTACTTTTTGCTCTTTAGCAAAGTATAGAGATGGGATAGGAATATTTTCTTGGTATATATACTGCCAAATATCTAATTCCGTCCAATTACTTATAGGAAAGACTCTTACACTTTCACCTTTTTTGATGGCAGTATTGTAAATATTCCAGAGTTCAGGTCTTTGGTTTTTAGGATTCCATCTATGATCTTTATCACGGAAAGAGAAAATCCTTTCTTTAGCCCTTGACTTCTCTTCATCACGTCGTGCACCACCTATTACTGCATCGTATGCACCTGCATTTAAGGCTTGTTTTAAAGCCTGTGTTTTCATAATATCTGTATGCACTTTACTACCATGAGTAAATGGAGATATATTCATTTCTATCCCCTCAGGGTTAGAATGAACAACGAGATCAAATCCTAAGTCCTTCGATCTCTGCTCCCGAAATTCTATCATCTCTTTAAATTTCCAAAGAGTGTCTACATGTAGAAGTGGAAATGGTAATTTACTAGGAGCGAATGCTTTCATTGCAAGGTGAAGCATGACAGAGGAGTCTTTTCCTACAGAATACATCATTACTGGGTTGGAAAATTCTGCAGCTACTTCTCGGAGAATATGAATTGACTCAGCTTCTAACTGTTGTAAATGTGTTAATTGTTCTTTATTTATTTTCATATTTGTAAACTCTTTAGGTATTTATGTAAAATTTAATAGTCTCAAATTTGATGAGTTCTTTTGCATTATAGCATCCTCTTTTATTAAGGTCACTGAATTTAACATCTTTGTCTATTCTATGTAAATATCCTTTGCATCATCTGTCTTTATGGTACTTGATTGGTTCTGGAAAACCATATCAGCTATTGTATGTTGTGTCAAAAGTAACTGCACTATTAAAAAGTAGAGAGATGCTTGTAATCAAGGTACCAGCAGTATTGTTTTTTTATTATGACTAGACAATATTTTTATAAACTAAATCTAGTTATTATAGCTCTTAACCACTGATGATTATTTCTAAAATGAGGTGCAGAGATGAAGTGTCCATCAACCACAACATCTTCGTCAACATAGTTACATCCAGCATTGATAAGGTCGTCTTTCATACCTTTATAGCATGTGGCAGTTTTTCCTCTCATTATTTTTGCTGAGATTGTTATCCATGAGCCATGACATGTAGTGGCAATGATCTTCTTTTCTTCATCCATCTCTTTTATGAAGTTTAAAACCTCCCCTACCTGTCTAACTCTATCTGGTCCCTCATGTCCTCCTGGTAAAATAACCATCTCAAAATCTTTTGCATTGAGTTCTTTACATGTAAGGGTAGGCTCTGCAAGCTGTCCTAGTTTCCCTTTAACGGGTTTATCTCCAGCAGTTACAACATCTACATGAAGATTCTCTTCTTGAAGTCTATAGTAGGGGTATATAAACTCACTATCTTCAAAACCTTGACCAACAATTATTACTGCTTTTTTCATTATCTTACCTTTAAAAAATCTATTTGAAATTTTTCATAGTTATCTATATAGTACTCGCTAATGTCTTTTAAACT
>Ga0256826_1002192_pt1 | contig 11982 bp, 5 predicted proteins | sample CV79metaG_FD_185975 | JGI IMG/M metagenome (GOLD analysis project Ga0256826, IMG submission 185975) | Hydrothermal vent microbial communities from East Pacific Rise, Pacific Ocean - CV79 | ecosystem: Environmental > Aquatic > Marine > Hydrothermal vents | place: Pacific Ocean: East Pacific Rise... | reverse complement strand
AAGATCGTGGCTTTCAATTTTTATCTCGGCAACACCAATCTTATTAAAGAAATTAGTAACCTTACCGATGTACATTTTACGTTGAGTAGCTTGATTACCATAATCTTCAGTCCACTCACCAAATTTACTACCCATGTAATAGCCATCCCAAAAACCACGATTGTAAACCGTAGATAAACGCTCGTTCCATTTATCAATATTTTTTTGAGTGTATTCACCAACAAACCAAGCATCAACAGCCTCACGGTATACCGATGCTATTGTTTTAACATACTCCGGAGATCGTCCACGTCCTTCAAGCTTAAGCACTCTAACGCCGGCATCAAGTAAATAATCGAGTAAGGCAACTGTGTTTAAATCTTTTGGCGACATGATATATTCATTATCTATTTCCAATTGCTCCCCAGTTTCCTTGTCTGTTACAGTATACTTTCTTCTACATTGCTGCAAACATGCACCCCTATTTGCTGATGAATTTAAATTATCAAGACTTAAATAACACTTACCTGAAACAGCCATGCATAATGCCCCATGTGCAAATACTTCAATTTGAACAAGTTCGCCTGATGGACCACAAATATTTTGCTCGCTAATGGCAGTTGTTATAGCTTTAACTTGTTTAATTTCTAGTTCACGGGCGGTAACCATTACATCAGCAAACTGTGAATAATATTTTACAGCTTCAATATTTGTGATGTTTGTTTGGGTCGACATGTGAATCTCCATACCAACCTTATGTGCATATTGAATAACCGATTGGTCGGAAGCAATTATTGCAGTAATTTCATTTTGCTTTGCGGCATCCACTATATCGCGCATTGTTCCTAGTTCACTATCATAAATTACCGTATTTAGCGTAATATAAGTTCTAATATTATTTTCTTTACAGATATTGGATATCTTAATAAGATCATCTAAGGTAAAGTTTTTTGATGATTTAGATCGCATATTTAAGTTGCCGATTCCAAAATAAACCGAATTTGCACCACCTTGAATTGCAGCCATTAACGACTCGTATGAACCTACAGGAGCCATAATTTCTACATCGCTTGGTTTGCTTAGTTTATTATTTGAATTAGTCTTATCTTTTGTTTCAGATTTTGTAATTGTAGTCATGAGATAATTATCTGTTTTTGAAGCGGCAAAACTACAATATTTAATGTTATTAAGATGAGTTCTAAACAAAAACACAAATCCTTTATGTTTGGAAAAAAATCAGAAAGGTTGATTGTTACATGCCAGTATCATATTTTGATTTATTGGTAATTAATTCTTTTTTGAGAGTATACCATTTGATATTGTTTGGTAAAAGTAGTTGAGCAACTATATCTGTTTTTTAATGTCTATTAATCATAAAATTGTAAATTGCATCACTTGAAAACTTTGGATATTTATACCATAAAACTATTTCTACTTCTGCTATTTATTTTTGCAAGTGGTAAGCATATTACTGCTCAAAACGAAAGGGGAGCAAGTGTTGTAGAAGGTTATGTTTTAGACGATATTACTGGTGATGTACTGCCTTTTGTAAATGTTTATTTTCAGAATACAACTATTGGTACCTCAACAGACATTACTGGTAAATATAAAATTAAAGCTCGTAATCATAACGATACATTAATTTTTTCCATGATTGGCTTTCATGAGTCGAAAGTTTATGTTCAGCCTGGGAAAAGATATCGCCTTATTATTAGATTAAAAGAAGATTCACAAACCCTTAGTGAGGTAGTAATTACACCAGATGAAAACCCGGCTCATATTATCCTGAGAAAAATCATTAAGAATAAACGTAAAAATAATCCAGAAAGGTTTACTCAGTTTAATTGCCAAACATATACAATGTTAAGTGCAAAGCTTACCAATGTTACACGTGATAATTTAAAACTTGTGCTACCCGGAGTGTTGGTAAAATCACTTCCTGTAATCATTGACTCATTGGGTCGTCCTGTTTTGCCATTCTATTTGTCAGAAAAAATATCTGATAATTACATAAATACAGATGATGATATTTCGCAAACTAAACAGGTTTATAAAGACGTAAAAGCTGTTATTGGACTTGACGATTTTGATATCGAAGGTTATGATAACTCACTTAGTGCTGAAATGAATTTCTACAAAAATTTTGTTGAATTACTCGGACATACTTTTATTAGTCCGCTGGCAACAAACGGCTTAGCATTTTATAAATATTATCTTGAGGATAGTACAATTACAAACGGACATACATATTATCGTATAAAATTTGTTGCCAGACATAAAAAAGATTTGGCATTTAATGGTCATTTTGTTGTTATTAAAGATCTTTGGGCAATTACAACTATTGATGCCACTTTGCCGAAATCGGCCAATATTAACTATATAAACAGTTTTAAAGTAGGTTTCGATTTTGATTTTATAAATGATAGTACTCTATTCTTTAAAAGCAACTCAATTTTTGGAACATTCCATTATTTTAAAATTAAGAATGAAGCTAACAATGCAATGATTGAGTTTGATAAGGTGACATATTATTCAAATGTTATTTTGGGTAATGATGCCATACCTCTTGTTGATACAGTTGGGGTAGCAATGACAAATGCTATTGTTGCTGAGGCCGATTCATCATTTGATGTTTACCGCAAATTAACGAATGTTGAAAGTTTTGAAAAGACATCTGAAATAATTGATTCAACTAATAATATTTGGTGGGTTAAGGGTGCCGAAAAAGTAACCAATATGTTCGTAACCGGATTTTTTAACGTTGGCAAAATAGATATTGGACCGTATTTAGGCACTTTTAGCAGAAATCAAATTGAAGGAGTAAGCTTAAACCTAGGGCTACGAACATCAGAAACTTTTAGTCCGTATTATAGTGTTGGTGGCGGTATTGGTTATGGCTTTAAGGATAAAGAATATAAATATTCGTTATTTGGGCAATATAAGTTTCAAACAAAATTTAGAACCTTAATTGGAGCAGGATTTGTAAAAAATTTATACTTGTTTGGTGTGTACAGCCATATTAATCTTATAAAAGAAAATATGGTTACCACAGGTGAGGATAGCTTTATTGCAGCTGTATTAAAACGACATCATAGCAACAGGCGTGCAATGTTATATCGTTTTAACTTTTACTTAGAAAAAGAGTGGCGACACGGCTTTATGACTAAAATTGAATATGCTTACGATGAGCTGCGCGAAGGTTTAGAGGTTTATTACATACATGATGGTGAGCGTGTTGATTATATTTATAATAATTCATTAAGTCTTAGATTGCGTTTTTCGTGGAAAGAAAAACTTATGGATATAAATTTGCGCAGATATTATTTAACAACATTTAAGCCCATTATTAATATTGTTGGTACAGCAGGTGTGTACACAGTTGCCGGGCTAACAGATAATTATTTTAAACTCCATACAACTCTAAAGCAAAAAGTACCTGTTGGTTTTATGCGTTTTAATTATGTTTTTGAGGTTGGTTATATTTTTGGGAAAGTTCCATTTCCACTTCTAGAGATTATTAGAGGTAACGATACTTATGGCGACTCGAAGTTTAGATTTAACCTACTTAATAATGCTACAGCTGCTCTTGATAAATATGCCAGTATTATGGCAGAGCATCATTTTAACGGACTTATAATGAATAAAATACCGCTTATACGAGCATTAAATATAAGGATGGTTGTTTCAGGGAAATACTTCTTTGGTAACCTGAGCGATAAGCACAGGGAAGTTCTGGAATACCCTTGGGATATGCATGTACCGGGTAATCATTATTTAGAGCTTGGGGGAGGTTTTGAGAATATATTTCAAATTTTCCGTATTGAAGCCATTTGGCGACCGGTACCCGAAACATATCCAGGAATGCCAAAGTATGGAATTAGATTACGTGCCGATTTTAATATGTAGTTTAGATTCTGTAATATTAAACAAAACTTAGGTTAGTAGAAATACCGATACCACATCTTATTTGCATTATTGGTTATCCGTAAAAAGTTTTATGTCTAATTCAGTATTTACAAATCAATCTAAAAATGGATATTAAAAGAAAGAAAACCCAACGGACCTATACGTGTCCTAAATCCGCTGCTATTATTTTTATCAGTTTGTGAATTTGTTGATGTTGTTTCATTATAACCGCTTACATATTCTGCAATAAATTTCACTTCGGTACCAACTGATAAATGTGGTGTGATAAAAATATTAAATCCCAATAATGGATTTAAACCATATGAATATTCATGATATTTAGTTTCATAATTAACGGTACCACCTTGGTATGACCCCAAATATTCATGTTTGGTATAATAATTTTTGTAGTTACCTGATACATCAAATCCATAATAAATATTAACTCTGTTAAAAGTTTTGTGCCATTCGTAACCAAAATATAAGGATGACCCGAAGTTCTTATATTTATATTCATCCTTTTGACCCCCATCATTTTTATAGGTAATATTGCTATATCTAAAATTTACACCCATTCTTACCGCACCTTTTTTGCCATGTAATTTTAGCCCAAGTATAAATTCCGGTTGTTCATAATATGTATCGTAAGCAAGTGGTAAATATCCATTATCGATGTACATTAGATACCACAAATTATCTTTTGCAAAGATATTAGCAACTGCAATATTTACTTCGACTTTAGATTGGTTAAACTCACTTTTGTTTTTTTCTTGTGATGTGGCAGGTAGATGGAAAATAATCAATAATAATGAGAATAATAAACAAGTAGTTAATAGGCGTTTCATAATAGGTTTGATTTAAAGGTTAATAGTAAATTGCTTAATTTGCTCTCAAAGTTAAATTAAAACAACAACTAACTACAAGATAGAACCTCAAAAACAGAAGAATATTGTAATATAGAATACCTACAAATAATTAATTTGCAATAATTTATTAGCCTCTGTCGTCAAAAATGTTAGGGTTTCTTATAAGGACTAGTTAAAACCCTGCCTTTTTTTGTCGCCCATCTACCGGAACGGGTAGGGTAGGCATGCACTTCAGCGCATAGCAATTTAGTTATTCAGAAAACAGGTAGTTCTATAATGTAAGGTGCTTCCTTTCAAAAATCAGAAGCCAGATAACCCCAATAGTAATTGATGAATCGGCTAAATTAAATATTGGGCGAAAGAAAATAAAATGGTCATCATAACCATAAAGCCACGATGGAATCCATGATGGCCCGGTAGCTTGAGAAAAATCAACCAGTGGGAAATAAAGCATGTCAACAACTTTACCATGTAATAATGATGCATAACCAAACCCTTCGGAGGCAAGTATTCCTACTGTATGATAAGTGCTTTGGGTAAATATTATCCCATAAAAAACACTATCAATAATATTACCAAGCGCTCCGGCAAATATTAATGATATGCTTATTATCAGACCATTACTTCTCTTCCGTTTAATTAAAATAACGAGGTAAACACCGATGGCTGCAATTGCAAGTATCCTAAAAATACTTAAAGAAAGTTTTCCAAACTCACCGCCAAACTGCATCCCGAAAGCCATTCCGTTATTTTCGGTAAAATACAAATTAAACCAGTTACCAATTACCGGAATTTCTTCGCCAAGAGTCATACTCAATTTGACCCAAAACTTTAACACTTGATCCGAAATCAGAACAAATAGTATTACAAATAATGATTTTTTCAAACTATACTAGTTTATTGGATTTGGTTTTGCCATCTTATTTTTAGCATCGATACTTAGAGTAGCATGAGGTACAGCTCTTAAACGTTCTTTACTAATAAGTTTACCGGTTACACGACAAATACCATATGTTTTATTCTCAATACGAATAAGAGCGTTTTCCAAATTAGTCATAAACCGTTTTTGACGTGCAGCTAAACGACTATTCTCTTCTTTTGACAACACTTGCTGCCCTTCTTCAAGAACTTTAAATGTTGGTGAAGTATCGTTGGTTCCGTGCTCACTATTATTACTATAAGCTTCCGTAAGCAAATCAAAATCCACTTCTGCCTTTTTTAATTTAGCAAGTATTATTTCTTTAAATTCTTCTAGTTCAGCATCAGAATATTTAGTTTTATTTTCATTATTCTTCATCATAGCTTTTTTTATATCAAAATGGTAAAAGCCTGAAATTAGGATTAGTATACATCTAAAAAGCTAATTTCTTACTTTCAGTTATTCAAGTTAAATAATTTACAGTTTATTAATTATCAGAGTAATTGAAACCCCTTCAAATAGCTCAACTTCTTCAATATCTTTTTCCTCTAATTTATCTACTGGAGTTAAACTTGCCAGAGTTTCCGAGCAAATATAGTCATTAAAATTGATAAGCGCATTATTTGTTTCAAGGTTCTTTTCTACAACTACTTCAATCCTGTCGGTTACTTCAAATCCTTTATCTTTACGTAAATTCTGAATACGGTTAACAAATTCACGTGCGATACCTTCCTCTTTAAGTTTTGGAGTAACATCAATATCAAGTGCTACGGTTAGTTTGCCATCGCTTGCAACACTCCACCCCGGAATATCTTCAGTGCTTATGTCAACATCCTCAAGAGTTATTTCAATAACTTGGTCACTAACTGTTAACGCATAACTTCCTTCAGTTTCCAATTTCTTAATTCCCTCCTGATCAATGTTTTGAATTGCTCCTGCCAGCAGCTTCATTAATTTGCCATATTTTGGTCCTAAAGCCTTAAAATTAGCTTTTATTTTTTTAACCAAGATACCTGAATCATCAGTTATATATTCCGCAGTTTTAACATTTACTTCCGAAAGAATCAGATTTTCAACAGCTTTTATTTGTGCTAGTGTATGGTCAGAAAATACCGGAATCATAATTTTTGCCAGTGGCTGCCTAACTCTCAAAAAGTTCTTTTTTCGTAACGACAGTACCATTGATGATATTTTTTGAGCCAAATCCATACGCTCTTCTAAGTCTTTGTCGATAAGCTCATCTTTAGCAGTTGGAAAATCAGTAAGGTGTACCGATTCTACAGTATTTCTACCACTCGCTTTGTTCAAATCAAGAAATAATCTGTCACTAAAAAATGGAGCAATTGGTGAAATAAGTTGGGCTACAGTTTCCAAAACAGTGTATAATGTTTGATAAGCTTCAATTTTATCCTTTGTGTATGACCCTTTCCAGAATCTGCGTCGTGATAGGCGCACATACCAATTACTTAAATGCTCATCTACAAAGTACTGGATTGCTCTTCCTGCCTTTGTTGGCTCGTAAGCAGTAAATGCTTCGTCAACAGTTTTAATAAGTGTGTTTAATTCAGAAAGTATCCATCTGTCGAGTTCCGCTCTTTCGTTAATTGGGATTTCATCTTCATTAAAAGTAAATCCATCAATGTTTGCATAAAGAGCAAAAAAGGAATAAGTATTATAAAGAGTACCAAAAAACTTTCGGCGAACCTCGTCAATGCCAAGTAAATCAAAGCGGAGGTTATCCCAAGGCTGCGAATTGGTTATCATATACCATCTGGTGGCATCTGGTCCGTACTTTTCTATTGTTAAAAACGGGTCAACTGCATTGCCAAGTCGTTTCGACATTTTATTCCCTTTTTTATCCAAAACAAGACCATTGGAAACAACATTCTTATACGCAACTGAATCAAATAACATCGAAGCAATAGCATGTAGGGTAAAAAACCAACCACGAGTTTGGTCAACACCTTCGGCAATAAAATCGGCTGGGAAATTATTCTCAAATAACTCTTTATTTTCAAATGGATAATGAAACTGGGCATAGGGCATCGATCCGGAATCGAACCAAACATCAATCAATCCCGGCTCACGCATCATTTTTTTACCACTATCTGAAACAAGGATAATTTCATCAACATAAGGACGATGAAAGTCGAATGTAGCATAGTTTTCCTTGCTCATGTTACCAGGCTCAAAATTGTCCATTGAGTTTGTTTTCATAACACCGGCAGCAACAGCTTTTTCAATTTCCTTCTTTAATTCTTCTGCCGATCCAAGGGTCTTCTTTTCAAGTCTGTCTTCTGTTACCCATATTGGTAAAGGCACTCCCCAATATCTGGATCTTGACAAATTCCAATCAACTAAATTTTCAAGCCAGTTTCCAAACCTGCCTTCACCCGTTGATTTTGGCTTCCAGTTTATGGTGCGGTTTAACTCAATCATTCTATCTTTAAGGGCGGTAGTTTTAATAAACCAGTTATCTAAAGGATAATACAATACAGGTTTATCAGTTCGCCAGCAGTGTGGATAGCTGTGAACATGCTTTTCAACCTTAAATGCCCTATTGTCTTTTTTAAGACTTACTGCCAAATCAATATCAAGTGTAACGTCCTTGGCTGATAGAGTAGTATCATATGCGTTTTTAACATATCTGCCTGCAAACTCGCCATACTTTTCTGTATCTATATTGGTTCTAACAAACTCGCTATCAATATTATCGATATTGAAGAATCTGCCCTGAAAATCAACCATTGGTTTGCGTTCACCATTTTTATCAATTAATATCAACGGTGCTATGCCCATAAGTTTGGCAACCCTGTCATCATCAGCACCAAAAGTAGGCGCAATATGAACTATTCCGGTACCATCTTCGGTAGTTACAAAATCTCCCGGAATAACTTCAAAAGCCTTACCTGTTGGTTTAATCCATGGGAACAGTTGCTCATATTTAATACCTGTTAGCTCAAATCCTTTGCATTCACCCACAACCTTGTATGGAATTTTTTTATCTCCCGGTTTGTAGTCATCAAAAGATAAGTCTATATTTTTAGTATTAAAATATGTATTCAATCTATCCTTTGCAAGGACAACAGTAATCAAATTTCCGGTATATTGATTATAGGTAACAACCTTTACATAATCTATTTTATCGCCAACGGCTAAAGCAGTATTTGAGGGTAGTGTCCACGGAGTTGTGGTCCATGCAATAATAAAAAGTTCACCTTCAACATCCTCAAAAATACTGTGGGGAGCTTCACTTTCAATTACTTTAAATTGAGCCACAGCTGTGGTGTCGGTAACGTCTTTATAGCAGCCGGGTTGATTAATTTCGTGAGTACTTAAACCTGTACCTGCTGCCGGTGAATATGGCTGAATGCTGTACCCTTTGTAAAGAAGTCCTTTATCATCAAGCATCTTTAATAAATGCCAAACCGATTCGATATATTTGTTATCAAACGTAATATATGGATTATCGAGGTCAACCCAATAGCCTATTTTTTTGGTAAGATCATCCCAAAGGTCTTTATATTTAAGTACTTCGGTACGACATTGATTGTTGTACTCTTCAACACTAATTTTGCCTCCAATATCCTCTTTTGTAATCCCAAGTGTTTTTTCAACACTTATCTCAACTGGCAAACCATGTGTGTCCCATCCGGCTTTACGTTCAACATACTTACCTTTTAGTGTTTGGTATCTGCAAAAAATATCTTTAATTGCACGAGCAAGTACATGATGAATTCCGGGTACTCCATTAGCCGATGGAGGTCCTTCGTAAAATACAAAAGACTCGTTTCCCTTCCTGTTTCTAAGGCTTTGGGCAAACACATCTTTTTCTTCCCATACGGCTCTTACTTCCTCTGCAATTTGTGGGAGGTTTAGCTGCTTATATTCGTTATATTTTTTGTTACCCATCAGTAAAACTTTTTGCGTGTTTAAAAATTAGTTTGCAAAACTAATAAAAAATGAGGTAGTTAGGATAACCTATTGCATATGCATTTATAGCAATTTTTATTATATCTGAATAAGGTTTTAAGCCAAACTTATTTGATGGTTGTACTGTTAATATCTTTTAATCAATTTATAGTTTATCTTCTGAAATCCATTGTTTAGTGATAATAGTTGTAATAAGGTATTAATTATTTTTTAATACATATCTAGTTTATAATAAATTTGCACCTTTTAAGTTTATCAAGTAATGAAGATTAAAATACATGCATATACTACCGTATTAGTATTAACTATGTTGCTATTGTTAGGCTTATCGTCTAAGTTGTCTGCACAAATGGCTGTTGTTGAAGGTAAGGTAGTGAGTGCTGACAGCAAAGTTATTGAGCTTGCTAATGTTGCTATTATTGGTGAGAAGGGTGGTACAACAACTGATAAGTCGGGTTACTTTAAGCTAAATGTACCTGCAAATAAGGATATTGTAATTGCTGTAACATACGTTGGGTTTGCCGATAGCAAAATGAAACTTAACCTAAAGCCTAACAAAACAAAAGTTATAAAAATTGTTCTCAAATCAATTTCAACCAATTTACCCGGTTTTGAAGTAAAGGATGAGCAGCTGCGTACACAAAGCATGGTTAGGCTAAATCCGAAAGATGCTCAGGTAGCACCAACATTAACCGAAGGTGTTTCTGATATATTAATAACTTTACCGGGAGTTACGTCATCAAACGAAATGAGCTCGCAATATTCAGTACGTGGAGGTAACTTTGATGAGAATCTGGTATTTGTAAATGATATTGAAATTTATCGTCCGTTTTTGGTTAGCTCGGCACAACAGGAGGGGCTGAGTTTTGTTAATTCTTCTCTAGTGTCATCATTATTATTTTCTGCCGGGGGGTTTAGTGCGCAATATGGCGATAAAATGTCGTCGGTACTTGATGTAAAATACAAAACCCCAACAGAGTTTGGAGGGTCGTTTTCGGCAAGTTTGCTTGGTGCAGATTTGAGCGTTGGTGGTATTACCGCAAACAACAAACTTACTTTTTTACTTGGAGCACGTTATAAAACAAATAGCTATATTCTTAATAGTTTGGAAACTCAGGGAGAGTATCAGCCTCAATTTATGGATGTTCAAACGTTGATTACATATAAGTTAAGTAGTAAATGGGATTTGTCGTTTTTAGGATATTATGCAAATAATAAATATAAAGTTGTACCTGAAAACAGGGAAACCGATTTTGGTACTTTTCAGGAAGTAATACGATTTAAAGTTTACTTTGATGGTAATGAAACCGATCGTTCTGAAATTTATCAAGGAGGGGTAACTCTTGGGTTTAATCCAAATAAAAACACAAACTTAAAGATTATTCTGTCAGCTTTTAATACTGATGAATCAGAAACGTATGATATTCAAGGACAGTATTGGATTGGGCAGGCTGAAGCAGATGACGAGGAGAGTAATGAAGAGTATGAAGAAGCAATTCAATCACAAGGTGTTGGCACTTATTTACTTCATGCACGTAATTATTTTAAAGCGAGTGTGGTATCGGCAGAGCATAAAGGTTCTATTGTTCGAGATAAAGGAATATTAAAGTGGGGTGCCAGATATCAACATCAAATAGTTGACGATAAATTGCGCGAATGGGAGATGGTTGACTCATCCGGTTATTCATTACCAAACCCAACCGGAATACCGGGAACACCAATCCCCGATAAACCAAGTTTAGAACTTTCAAGTTTTGTAAGTGCTAGTAACAACCTAACTACAAATAAAATTGCAGCTTATTTGTTGAACCAATGGAGCTTTACCACCAAAAATAAAAGTGAGATTACTGTAACTGCTGGTTTAAGAGCTAATTATTGGGATTTTAATAACGAGTTCTTATTAGCTCCACGTGCCAGCTTCTCGTATAAACCATCAAAAAATCCAAATATTGTATTCAGGCTTGCTAGTGGAATATATTATCAAACACCATTTTATCGCGAAATGCGAGATGTTGACGGATCTATCAATCACAATATAAAATCACAAAAATCTACTCATTTTATTGCCGGTACTGATGTAAGATTTACTACTTGGGGCCGACCATTTATTTTTACAACTGAGGCATATTATAAGATATTGGATAATCTTATTCCGTATTATGTAGATAATGTTAGAGTAAGGTATTTGAGTAACGAACTTTCAAAAGGTTATACTGCCGGTATCGACTTTAAAATTTATGGTGAGTTTGTGAAAGGTATTGATAGCTGGATTAGCTTATCGGTATTACAAACCAAAGAGGATATTTATGGAGATTATTATTACAACGCTGATAGTGTGCGTGTTGAACCTGGTTATATTCCTCGCCCAACGGATCAAAG
>Ga0256826_1002191_pt1 | contig 11982 bp, 6 predicted proteins | sample CV79metaG_FD_185975 | JGI IMG/M metagenome (GOLD analysis project Ga0256826, IMG submission 185975) | Hydrothermal vent microbial communities from East Pacific Rise, Pacific Ocean - CV79 | ecosystem: Environmental > Aquatic > Marine > Hydrothermal vents | place: Pacific Ocean: East Pacific Rise... | reverse complement strand
TCTCTAAGCTCTAAATCATGGATCAGATCATCTCGTTCTTTCTCTATGGCTTTAGTTGCTTCTGAAATCTCTAGTCTCTTTTTTATCTCTGCGTTTGAGATTTGAGCTTCCATTTTGGAGATTTCCAACGCTTTTTCTGCTAGTTTATTTGCTAGTTCAGTAGCACTTTTAGCTTGGTACTCTGCTAACTGTTTATCTTTGCTTGACAGCTCATCTTGTAGAGCATTTTTGGTATTTGCAACTGCTAGTTTGACAGCACTCTCTTTCTCTTTTTGGGCAAGAGAGAGTCTATTGGCTAACTCCTCTTCGAATTGATGATCACGCACTTGTTTTACAATGTCAGCAAAACCTGCTTCATCTACTTTGAAAGCTTTGTTACAATTTGGACAGATAATCTCATTCATCTTTTCATTCCTTTTCTAATAAATAGCTACTATTCTATATAACCTACTCTACATCAAGACAACTTCACACAATATTATTATTTTAGCCATATTACATTAAACCCAACTCCGATCAAAGATTGATTATAATCGCTTAAAATTATATTTTTTATGCTCTTTTATGGATTCTATTTCATAATTCTCATCTTTTATTTTTTTTATTAGCTTGGAAGTAGAGGTATTATAGATTTTTATGCTGTATATGCATACTCTATCTGCTACACATCCTTTTAGTACGGCTCCATAATTGTGTACTATAATACTTGGTTTTACATGAGTTTTTCTAAATACTATACTTAGCATAGCACTACTGACTCTCTTGCTTTGTACTTCTTTTTGACTCTGCTTGTAGTCTCTAATCTTCTGCATATCTACAGCATGTATAATTGTAGCAAATAGAAATAGTATTATCAATGCTCTCATAACTTATGCCCTCTTATCTCTAGTTTTACACCCTTGAGTACGCCTTGGTCATCCTCTAGAGCATCTCTAATTCGTATTTGCCATACGCCTCTGCTACTCTCACCTATCAATGATGCGGTAGAAAATCTAAATCCGCCACGATATGCATTGAATGATAAAAAGTTTGGGTCTATGATATGACTCACCGTTCCAGATGGAGAGACTAGCTCTATAGCCAAATCACCAGCATAGGCATGGTCTATATCAATCGTGAGCCCCACCCACTCTATTACTATGTCTTGCTCTATGGAGAGACTCTTTTGCATGGTAGTATTATTATCTGGAATAATATCCGTGTAGCTTTTCTTGCTCTCTACTATCTCTTGATTTGGTAAATTCTTATAGGTAGGAGATAAACATATCTGTGTCATACCTATAGGATTGATGCGTCCATATCCGTAGTTGTTACTATGCCATAGTCCTGCACTATTTTCTATCCAGTCCTTGTCATCTACATCTATTCTAGTAGAGCTATGAGCTATGAGCCATTTCACATCTCTCCATCCGAGCTGAGGGCAGAGGTCTAGGACTAGAGCCAGAGAACCACTAACAATAGGTGCAGCAGCACTCGTACCATTCATTGCATATGTATAATCTCTATCTATATCTTCATCAATAGTTATAGGACCTTTACTATTGGTAAGCTCATGTGCATACATGGAGTGAGATGGGGTAAAAGTTGTCATAATGGTAGGTGCTTTATAGTAATGTTCTCCACCATAAGCACTTACTAGTATATTACTTCCTGGCGATGAGTAGCTTGAGTATTTATTTTTATGATTTATAGCACTCACTGCTATAGCATATGGGTTATTGACAAGGTATGATAGATTGGAGTTGGAATATTCTTCTCTCTCATTGCCTCCTGCAAATACAAATATCCGCCCTTTGCCACCTCTTAACTCCTCGGATGCCATCTTCATTATTATCTCATAGCCACGCTCATTAATAAACTTGGTTCCCCAACTGTTGTTACTAATGGTTATGTCGTCTGCTCCTTTGCCACTATACCATACCTTCTCTAGCTCAGTCATACTTTCGGACTCTAACCAGTTACTCCCTGCTATACGGATGTTAGGTGCTACACCTCGAACCCCTATACCATTATCTCCTATCGCTCCTATGATACCTGCTACAGCTGTACCATGACCTCTATAAAATACCTGTACAGGACTGTGAGAGAAGCCCTCAATGGGGGTAGGATCATTACTACCATTGATACTATTGATAGAGCGATTTAAGTCCATAGATAGATCTGGATGATTAGCATCTACACCACCATCAACCACTTGTACACTCTGCATTCCATTGTTATTGCCTAGTGTTTGATGATATAGTGAGAGTATGCCCATGTCATTACCCTCTATAGTCTTTACACCTGCTGTATTACATATCTCTTTACTTTTGTCGCTATATATATACCATTGATAACCAAATAGAGGATCACCATCTAGTCCATCTGCCACCCCATCTCTATCTTCATCTGGATCTATGGGGTCTGTATGTTGCATTATCTCTATTTGATCAGGAATGAAGTCTCCATCTGTATCGCTATTATTTGCATCTGTAGCATATATCTGCAGTTCATCTATATCGCTTAAGGTATCATGGTCACTATCTATATCTGATGGATTGAGACCTAGCATTATCTCCTTCCAGTTGTTCAATGTATCCATATCTGCATCTGCACTCTGCCAGCTACTCCAGCTCACATCAGATAGTACTATACTCTCTATATCTGCCATATATAGATTTTCCATGATATATGGAGCTTGCCATAGCACGGATAGTATTTTTAGCTTTGATGCTATCTGCTTCACAGTAGAGTTGACATCTATCTCATGGCACTCTATAGTGGTGAGTATATCTATGGTGATATTGGATTCGCTTAGCCTGCTACTGTCTATGTATGCACAGAGTGGTTCTACTAGTATTCTCTTGCCAGATTTACCACCCTTTGCTAATATCTTGACAAATTTATACTCCGTGATTATATCACCAGCTATATCCCATCTTCCATTGCTATCTGTGGTAGTTTCATATAGTACTTTTTTTGATGATAACTCATATATGGTGACTTTGGCTCCAGAGATAGGCAACTGTAGATGTACTAAGTGTGGAGAGATAGATGAAATAGAGGAGCCTCCACAAGAGATGAGGAGAAGAGAGGTAAGCAAAAACATACCAAATCTTACAAACAATAAACAACTTCTAAGTTTTGGCATATTTTTACTTTATTATATATTGGCTACCTCCATGAGGTAGCCTTATCTATCGAGACATCAGTCTCAATAGTATAGTAATTCTTCTTATCGGAAGATATTACGCATATCCATTTTGATGCTAAATGGACTTACTGTTCTTGGTTTTTTTGCTTTTATAGCTCTTTTAGTATTACCAGTAGCTGTACTAGCACCACCACTTACCTTAGATATATATGCGCCACGACGAGGTACATCCCAGCCGAATCTATCTATATTAGTTGTCTCTGCTAGAACTTCTACTGCTGTTTTGCCCTTGTACTGATATGCCATTACATCGATAGTGGTATCAGTAGTGAGATTTTTTGCAGCTTTAACTGCTGATGCTATGTCAGCAGAGAATACTGAATCTGGGTCTAATGAACCTAGTGCCACTAGTGCTGGAGGAGGTCCAAATGTTGCCATATTCATTCCAAAAGTATGAATTATATCGTGATAACCATTGCTATTTTCCTCACTACTAGTATATCGTCCCTCTAATGATATACTATGTAAACCTAGATTACTCCTATCTGCTCCTGCAAATGCTATATCGTTGTTACTATCTAGAGTGATATTTAGATCTAGGAAAGGAGCATCTGATGATTTATATGATGCTTTCAGTGTGCCATCTCCATAATAACCATAGTTAGTAAATATAGCATTATCTTTGCTAGCATACTCCGTTCTCTCGTAAGTGAGTCTACTATCATTTAAAATTTTATTATTATTTTTATTGTACCAATAAGAAGAAGAAAAATAAGCATATGTTAGATCCATATTTTTATATACTCCATTTATATACATATCAAAATAATCGTTCTTTCCACTACAATTTACATCATCCGTAAAGTTCACATCCATCAATGTTGCAGAACCAAGAGCTTCTACATCATAGCTGTAGGCATTATTTACGATATCCTCTTCACTCTGATCTAGTAGGAGTATAGTATGCACATTTGTATTATTTACATCTTTCAACCAGATAGAGAAATCAAAGTTGCCATCTGAATCCTTGGCGTATGGATAAACACTCATCCCAAAGTCTGTTTCTGTATCGTAGACATATTGACTAGTGTTGGCATCCCAATGAGAATTTCTATACCATGAGCCCCATCCAGAACCTTCAGTAGATGCACTGTGTATATTTAATCCATTGGTAAAGTTGATATCAAAATACCTATTATTTTGCTGCTCACTACTACAGAATCGATTGTAGCTTCCATGATAATCATCTAAACCCTTATCCGTATGGAATGTATAGGTCTGTACTGGCACATTTACATAGAGTCTCACTGATATCGTTGTCTTGTCTAGCTCTGCCCATGATAGCTTACCATCATCATTTTTGTCTAGCTTGGCTACTGCTACAGCATATAGTTCCTCTTTGCTAATTTTTCCATCATTGTCTGTGTCTACAGATGCACCTGTGACATTAGTATCATTGGCATCTTTGACCTGAGCTGCATTAAATGCCCATACTGGTAGGTTATCTGCTGTAGATAGTGCACACCAATCAGCTGTAGCACACTCAGATATATTTACATCGTTCCATCTACAATGGTTCATTGCATTTCCGAGTAGCTTATCCCTGCTCTCCTCCCATATAACATCTTCACTAGCTATATTTTTTGGGTCAAATGCCATAGAGAATGATACTGTATTAGTAGTAACACTAAAGCTAGCACTACCATCAGAGTCTGTCTTCTTTGTATCTATGAGTTTGAGTCCATTAGCTGAATCATGAGTAGATATTGTTAGATTTGGAATACCTGTATTGATGGTTAACACACCAGTCTCATTTGGATCCACTATTGTGAGAGTAGCCTTGCTTGTATTACTCTTTCCATCTGCATCTGTAGCTGTACACTTGATAGTATGTATACCTTTTGTAGTATAAGCTGGTACATCTAGTGTAGTACCTGTCTGGGCATTGGCAACATCATCTATAGACCATGCATAGCTCACCCTAGTACCCTCTCTATCTATAGCTACACATTCAAACTTAGCTACCACATTTACATTGACCTGCTGATCGGATAGACCTGGATTGAACTGTGGAGCTTGATTACCAGCAACTACTTTCACTGTGACAGTCTTAGCCTCACTCACATCACCTACAGCATCTGTAGCTACTATTTCAAATGTATATTTACCCTTTGGTAGAGATATAGCACTACTTCTGAAATACCCATTTGTATTTATCAGCTCATACTCATGAGTGCCACTAGTAGCTTTGACAGTGATAGCATCTCCATCTGGATCATTTGCGTATGCATATAAGTCAAATGTCTTGTTTGCACTATTTAGATCCACTAATCTACTAGTACTTCTAGCCATAGTCACTTCAGGCTTTGCATTTCCTACTTCAAATACAAAGGTTTTTTTACTAGTTGCATTTGCTTCATCTTTGGCTGTGACTACTAAAGTGTGAGAACCATCAGCTAGATTGTTTCCACTATTATTGATATCTACACCATCTATCTTGAGAGTTCTTGTTACCATGTCACCATCAGGATCATAAATATTAATGCTTATCGTATAATCACCTGCTTTTATCCTGCTACCAGCCTCATGTATATAATTGTAACCTCTTGTAGAGCTATATACTAGTGCTACATTAGAAATCACTGGTGCACTATTGTCTGCTACCGTAAATGTAGCATTTAGAGTGGTATTGTTTGTCCCATCTGATGCGACTGCCGTAAGGTTGTGTTCGCCAATTTTTGAGCTATTAACATCTAGTTTACTCACTACCCATGCACTTCCAGTATAAGGATAATTATTTATCACAAGAGGAGTAACAGCGATACCATCTACTTTATAATTACCTATTGTCACACTACCACCATTTGCATCATTTGCGGATGCTCTTAGCATTATTTTTTTTGTTTTACCTCTGAGTACCCTGTTAGGAGATGCATACAAATATCCTGTAGGTGGCACATTTTTATTAACTACGGTTACATTTGCATATCCACCACCATCCTCTGTCTCTGGGGCTTTTATTTGACCATTTACAGTGACTATTGCCGTACCAGATAGATACCTAGCCTCATACTCTACATTTGGTATTACTTTAAATGTCGCATAACCTTTTGCATCGGTAGTCTTACTATTACTATAACTATTTGGATAGGATGCTACTAGCGATACCGTACTATAGGCTGCTGCTGCACCACCTATATCTTTGGCAAGCACTTTAATCTCTGCTTTAAATGGATTAGGTATACCAGATATATTGAGTTCATAAGTGCATTTTTTACTATTGACCTTTATGGGTTTATCTGTAATATCGACTGAACTCCAACTAGTAATTGAACCACCATAAGTGAAGCTCCACTTACTTATATTTGATTCGGTAACTACCAATGATGTATGTCCATTTTCATCCAATGTACCAGATACATACTGACCATTTGTAGAGCGACCATATATATTTACCCTCGGTACAGGATTGGTATCATCATCTACACCATTGACACACACATTTGTTCTTTTGGTAAACTCTATTGCAGAGTCACAATTAAGATAGTTTGCACCCCATCCATCTATACAGACTTCAAAACTAGGATTTGAGCCATTAAGATCATAGGCATTACCCATACCTACATACTTCCATGACCACTCAGAGTTATCATTTGACCATATAGGTACCTCATAATACTCACTACCTTCGATTGCATCACCCCATGCGAGGATTACATCAGCTTGGGCTCTAGTGATACGACGAGTCCACTTACTTCCACAATTAGCCAAGCTCAGCTTTGAGCCAAGTTTACTTTTCGAGCTCTCTAGCTTGATCTGCTCACCATTTTGATCTGTGAGTACTATCATATCAAATGCAGCAGATGCTAATCCTACCTCATCATCAGCTCCACTCTTGTCTCCACTCATCCCTACACCACTAAATCCTCCTGGAAAATGTGATATATCATCAGGATTAGTAGAGTCAAATGCCTGCATATTGGCCGATACTGTTACTACACCATCAGGAAATGTTTTTGTCTCAAAGTTATAAGCAGATACCATGCCATCTTCTACAGATACCTTGCCATCTGCTGCTTCAGCTTTGAGCTGACTCAGTGAGACGAGACGGCTAAATGACTCTAAGCCACTTGTACCATTACGAATACCAAACTGCACCACACTACTCATACGAGCAGAACTACCAACACCTGGTAGCTTAACTACCTCTTTCATGATAGGTGTTTTAGTCACATCTGATGCATTGATTGGTTTTTTGTCCCCATCATGCAGACTTACTATTTTTAAGACAGGAGCATAGCCCTCTACCTCTACTTGCACTTGAGCTTGGATACCAGTTGCAGGAACAACTATATCAGTAAATGCAAAACTACCATTCTTGGATGTTGTAGATAGAACAGTATCCACCTTGTCATCAAACCTTCCATTACCATCAACATCAAGTCTAACTACTATTTTGGCATCTTTGGTAACACTACCAAGCGTACCAAAAAGTGATGCCGTGAGTGGTGGTGGTGGAGGTGGTGGTGGAGGAGTTCCTCCGCCTCCACCACAACCAAGAACCAACATAGACGCTACAGTCGCTACACTTAATGTGATATTTCTACTAAAGCTAAACTTTTTCATAAGAAATCTCCTTTATATTAACTAACCAAATCCACGTATTTATTGTGAAAAACCTAACAATCTTTTAGATAAACTTTTATCTATGTTTAATTGTACCACATATATGCAACAAAAATTAATTTTCTCTAAAAATAACTTACTTATTATTTAATATGAACAGAGCAGGTAACACCAAATGTATAAATATATCAAGAAATTTCTATAAAAAATGCATATATCCTAATTTATAGGAAATTTCTTTTATTGCTCTACGAATATTAAATTGGAGATAATTAAGTCAAATTTTCTCTATTTTAGCTGTATTACATTCCAAAATTTAAATCCTAAAATTTAAACCCAAATTACACAAAAATAGCAGTTAACGAGGTATCATGATGGATTGGGTATAATACTATTAGATTATATTTAAAGGTAATAGATGTTTGTAGATAGTGTAGAGTTGATGCTTCATTCGGGTAAAGGTGGAGCTGGATGTGTGTCGTTTTGGACAGAGAAGTTTGTGGCAAATGGTGGTCCTGATGGTGGTGATGGTGGTAGAGGTGGCTCTATATTTTTCAAGGTAGATAACAACACAGATACACTATCAGCACTACGAGGCAAGAGAGCTATCAAAGCAGAAAATGGTCGTCCAGGTGAGGGTCGTAACTGCTCAGGACGCAAGGGCAAGGATACATATATCACAGTCCCCCCAGGTACACAGGTAGTGGACAAAGATACGGGTGAGATACTGCTAGATCTACTCAAAGAGGGTGAGATAGTCAAGTTTTTAGATGGTGGCAAGGGTGGACTAGGTAATACACACTTCAAGAACTCTACCAATCAGAGACCTACTTATGCTCAACCAGGATTGCCAGGTGAGAGTAGAGAGGTACTACTAGAGATGAAGCTCATCGCAGATGTAGGGCTAGTGGGCTTCCCAAATGTGGGCAAATCTACACTCATATCTACTCTATCCAACGCTAGACCAAAGGTGGCTAACTATGAGTTCACCACACTCACACCCAAGATAGGTGTAGTGATGGTGGGTGAGTATGACTCATTTATGATGGCTGATATCCCTGGTATCATAGAGGGTGCTAGTGATGGTAGAGGGCTTGGGCTGGAGTTTCTCAAGCATATAGAGAGGACAAAGACTCTACTACTACTCATAGACGCTACCAACTACAGAGAGATGAAGTATCAGTATGAGATACTCAAGGAGGAGCTAAAGAGCTACTCAGAGGAGCTATCTACTAGACCTCATGCTGTAGCTATCACCAAGATAGATGCACTTCCTACTGATGATGTCAATGCCAAAACAGAGCAGTTTTTGAGTGACCTGAATATCAAGCCAAATAGTGCACTCAATAGCTTCGGTGATATGAAGGGTATGATAAGCTACGCTCAAGTCAGAGAGGAGTGGGAGGATATAGCTATAGATGAGCCTGTATTTGTCATGCCTATCTCATCTGTAGCACAGTCCAATACAGAGATACTACGATACGCTCTAGCAAGCCTAGCCAAAGAGAAGAGCCGCAAAGACAGAGAGCTACAAGAGGACTAGAGATGAGAAGAGTAGTCATAAAGGTAGGTACTCATGTCCTCACCCAAGGAGATGGACTAGCAGATGATAGGATAGGAGCTCTTGTAGAGTTCCTATCATCACTACAAAATAGTGGTCTTGAGGTGATACTAGTCAGCTCTGGAGCTGTGGCAGCTGGATATACTAGACTAGCTATAGACAAGAGTCAAGTAGCCAATAGACAAGCACTAGCCTCCATAGGACAGCCACTACTACTATCTGTCTATAGAGAGCAGTTTGACAAGCACGATATAATCTGCTCTCAGGTGCTACTGGGTGCTCATATATTCGACTCACGCAGAGCTACACAACACGCCAAATCTGCCATAGAGACCCTACTAGCCAACTCCGTGATACCTATCATCAATGAAAACGACACAGTGAGCGTAGAAGAGCTAGTGTTCGGTGACAACGATAGACTATCTGCCCATGTGGCACACTATTTTGACGCTGATATGCTAGTGCTACTATCTGATATAGATGCCCTATATGACAAAGACCCCAACAGCTATAGCGATGCTACAGTACGCAGAGAGGTAGATAGCATCACCCAAGAGGAGCTAGAGGCTGACACCACCGCCCACAATGAGTTCGCCACAGGAGGCATAGTCACCAAACTCCAAGCCGCCGACTTCCTCATGAAACACAATAGAAAACTATACCTAGCTAGTGGATTTGACCTTAGAGATGTGAGATCATTTTTGATAGATGGAGTACATAAGGGTGGTACGCTGTTTAGTAGGTGATGGTATAAATCAAATCCTCCACCCCCTACAACTGCCAATCTATAGGCTCTATGCCTTTGGATATGAGAAAATCATTTATCCTAGAGAATGGTCGGCTACCGTAGAAGCCTCTATATGCTGAGAGTGGTGATGGGTGTGGGCTTTTGATTATCATATGTTTGGTAGTGTCTATGACTACACCCTTTTTCTGAGCATATCCTCCCCATAGTACGAAGACTACACTATCGCACTTGGCATCTATAGTTTGGATGATCTTATCTGTAAATCTCTCCCAGCCTTTTCTTTGGTGAGAGTTGGATTTGCCTGCCTCTACTGTGAGCAGTGCATTGAGTAGGAGTACCCCTTGCTCTGCCCATGGCTGTAGGTATGGTGTGTGGGTGTTATCCACTCCTAGGTCATCGTTTAGCTCTCTATAGATATTGGCTAGTGATTTGGGTAGAGGTCTCACCTCTGGCAGTGCAGAGAAGCACAATCCATGAGCATGACCCGCTGTAGGGTATGGATCTTGCCCTAGTATCACCACCTTGACTCTATCTAGTGGTGTAGAGTTGAGAGCATTGAACCGTAGTGAGGCTTTGGGTAGTATACACTTACCACTAGCTATCTCATCTTTGAGAAACTCTCTCAGCTCCTGCATATAGCTCTGCTCAAACTCACCCTCTAACTCTGCTAACCACGATGGGTCTAGATTTATGTTGTTCATGATGCTCCTTTACTCAAAGTATATTGTTTTGATAGTTTCAGAATTTCACTTTCAATACGCTCTATCATTTGACCAAAATCACCATACCCTAACTCTCTAAACTCTACAATAGCTTCTTTTGCTTTTTCTAAGTATTTTATTGCTTTTACAAACTCTTCTTGATATAAATAAACAGTAGATAATTTATAGAAGCTGATACTTACATCTCTCTTTACCTCTATACTATCTGGTCTTTGGTCTTGTATCTCTTGGGCTAGTTCTAATCCATCTTGATAGTATTGTAGTGCTTTAGGTACTTCACCTTTTTGTAGATATATATCTGCTAGCTTTTCTAAACTTACACTTACATCTCTATGTACTTCTATGCTATCTGGTCTTTGGTCTTGTATCTCTTGGCGTAGCTCTAAGCTCTTTTGATAGTATTGTAATGCTTTAGCTACTTCATCTTTTTGTAGATATGTATCTGCTAGCTTTTCTAAGCTAACACTTACATCTCTCTTTGCTTCTATGCTATCGGGTCTTTGGTCTTGTATCTCTTGGCGTAGCTCTAAGCTCTCTTGATAGTATTGTAATGCTTTAGCTACTTCATCTTTTTGTAGGTATATATTTGCTAGTTTTTCTAAACTTACACTTACATCTCTATGTGCCTCTATGCTATCTGGTCTTTGTTTTTGTATCTCTTGTTGTAGTTCTAATCCATCTTTATAGTGTTGTAGTGCTTTTGCTACTTCATCTTTTTGTAGGTATATATTTGCTAGTTTTTCTAAACTTACACTTACATCTCTATGTGCCTCTATGCTATCTGGTCTTTGTTTTTGTATCTCTTGTTGTAGTTCTAATCCATCTTTATAGTGTTGTAGTGCTTTAGGTACTTCACCTTTTTGTAGGTATATATTTGCTAGTTTATTTAAGCTAACACTTACATCTCTATGTACCTCTATACTATCTGGTCTTTGTTTTTGTATCTCTTTGCGTAGCTCTAAGCTCTTTTGATAGTATTGTAGTGCTTTAGCTACTTCACCTTTTTGTAGGTATATATCTGCTAGTTTTTCTAAACTTACACTTACATCTCTATGTACCTCTATGCTATCTGGTCTTTGTTTTTGTATCTCTTTGCGTAGCTCTAAGCTCTTTTGATAGTATTGTAGTGCTTTAGCTACTTCACCTTTTTGTAGGTATATATCTGCTAGTTTTTCTAAACTTACACTTACAT
>Ga0256826_1002190_pt1 | contig 11989 bp, 11 predicted proteins | sample CV79metaG_FD_185975 | JGI IMG/M metagenome (GOLD analysis project Ga0256826, IMG submission 185975) | Hydrothermal vent microbial communities from East Pacific Rise, Pacific Ocean - CV79 | ecosystem: Environmental > Aquatic > Marine > Hydrothermal vents | place: Pacific Ocean: East Pacific Rise... | reverse complement strand
CATAGACAACACCTTTTAAATTTCCTGTTGCTTTATCAATTGCTCGTTGAATATTTTCTAATGGCATTGAATTATCTCTTGCTTTTTTAACCGCAAGTCTTAAAGATGGGTTTGTATCTAAATCTCCACCACCTTGTTTAGCTGCGGTAACAATATCTTTAACAAGTTTTGTAAAAAGAACACCTCTTTTTGCATCGATTGCCCCTTTTTTTCTCTTAATAGTAGACCACTTACTATGTCCTGACATTAGCACCTCAAATATATAATTTTGTTTTGAAAATAAATAGTATCAAATATTTAATGAAATTCTATATTTATAGGATTTAAAAAGATGAGGTTTTTGGAACTATCTCTCTTTTTTGAAAATTATTTAAAAATTTATGATGCCATAGATTAAAATATCTGCTAGTTTTATCTCGTTTAAAAAATATTATATTATCAAGATATGCAGTTTGAAAAATATCTAAACTTTTACGATCTGAAGAGTCCCAGTATAGAAGTTCATAACTGTTACTGCCATATTCTATTAATGGACTAATATATAATCTAACCTGATTTACTTCTCCATCAAAAATAGAATCAACAGCAATATCTTCAAAAATTAGATCAATTTTATCAAATCTATTTTTTGATATTTCTAGAATGAACGAAAGTGTAGTTCCCTCAAACTTACGATTCTTTTCATCAACTCTAGTATGGAAAAAAGTGAATAATTCTGTTTTTGGATTGTTGAAAAAATTATCTACAAACTCAATATTTTGGTAACCTACAAATTGGAGCATTGTTTCAATAACTGTATCTTTCATCTGTTCCATATAAGTTTTTGCATCACGATTTTTGTAAAAATTTGTATGGAATATTTTTATATCTTCTCGATTCCATTTACGGAAAATACCGATACCTTTTTTGCATTTTAAAGTTTCAACAGTATTTAAAATCATAGATAACATCTATAAGATCCTTATAAATTAAAAGATGGTCTCCGTGTTAAACACGAAGAACTGTGAAGAACTTTAGTGGAAAAAACTGATAGTTAAGAGTTCAACTTCTCTAAAATTTTTTCACACTTTTTGATTTGAAGAGAGATAAGTTTAATATCCTCTTTTGACCGTTTTTTACCAGATTTTTTTTCAAGCTTCTCTCTTCTTTTACTAAGAAGTTTAAGAATATTTTTTAACTCTCTTTTTTTTGATTTAGCTTTGCCACTTTCGATTCCAAATTTCTCTTCTACACTATTAATAAAACTTTTAAAGCCCATTTTTACCTCTTTTTATTGTCCTAAAAACTGTTCAACCTCATCATCATTAATAATTATATCCTCTATATTTAGAAAAATAATTTCCGCCATTGCAATAAGATCTTTACTGATACCGTAAGTGTAAGCACTATCGTTCATTAAAGATGTTGCCATTTCATTGGTTATCAATCTATTTCTAATCAGATTATCAAGTTTTCCATTTGCCATAATATCCTGTTTTTCAGCAATGATTTTAGCTTTTGAAAGAAGTAGAACCATAATATCTTTTTCATCAGTTGTTGAGATAGTATTTATATTCCGCAGAAGTTCAGCTAAATCTTTTCTGATAATATTATATTCATCTCTAATATGTTGATTAGAACTTATTGAATATTTTACAAGATTTTTTTGAAGATGTTTTGTATTTTTAACAGCTTCTACAATATCTCTATTTGCAAGTTTTATTCTATAAAGTTCTTGAACATATTCACTCCCCATTTTAGATTGAGCTTTAGTTGAAAAATCTATAATTTCTCCATAGATACCTTTGATCTTGCGAATATAAAAATCATCAATATCTATTGCAGTTTTACTAAATCTCTCTTTTACAACTCTATCTAATTCCATTGAAGAGATAATATTCTCTTTTTTAATATTTATTCCATGAGCAATTATTTCAAAAGCATTTTCATAAAGATGTTGTGTCTCTTTTCTAATTGATGCAATTGCAGTTGTTGGAAGTTCTAAAACGGAATCATTTAGATATTTGGCTTTATCATAACTTTTAGAACTGTTTTTTACACTATCTTTTAGATAAGTCTCTAAAAATATAACCAGTTTTCCAATAAATGGAACCATAACTAAAACACCTATAATATTGAAAATAGTGTGGAAAACAGCTAATTTAAGAGTATAGTCACTTTCTGCAATTCCAAAAAATTGACTTGAAATATTAACTGCCACCATAATTTGTTGCATAAATATAATTGCAATCAATCCTGTAACAACATTAAAGATGAGGTGAGCACCAGCTAACCGTTTGCCCTCAATATTCGAACTCATCGCTCCGATAATTGCAGTAATAGTTGTTCCAACATTTGCTCCAATTGCCAATGCTAAAGCATTTTCATAAGTAATTTGTCCAACAGATAAAGCTGTAATAATTAGAACTAAAGTGGCATGAGATGATTGCATAACAACAGTTGCAAAAATTCCAATTCCTGTAAATATAAAAAGACCTTTTAAGCCATCAACTGAATAGTTAGCTAAATCGATACTACTTTTAAAAGCTTCAAACCCCTCTTTCATGTAGTGAATTCCTAAAAACAGAAAACCTAAACCTGCGAGAATGTAACCAACCCCTTTTGAAGTTTGATTTTTTTGAAAAATCAAAATAACACCAAAGACTAACATCGGCATAGCATAAGATGAGATATGAACTTTTAAACCAAATCCTGCGACAAGCCAAGCCCCAGTTGTAGTTCCAATATTTGCACCGAAAATAATTCCGATTCCTTGAGAAAGCCCAATTAATCCAGCACCTAAAAATGAGATAGTAAGAACTGAAACTAATGAACTAGATTGCATAAATGTAGTTGTAACTATTCCAAAACTGATACTTTTATAAAGTTTGTTTGTAGATTTTTTAAGAACTTTTTCTAAAGCCCCTCCTGAAAATGCTTTGAAACCCTCTTCGAGAGATAACATACCAAATAGAAAAATTGCCACTCCTGCTGAAATTTCCTTGAAATCTGGACTAATCCAGAATCCATATCCTAATAGCAATAGGATAGTTGGCAAAAATATATTTCTTAACAATGAAATACTCCTTTATAAATTTTATAACTGACTAAGATTTCAGTGTCTTTATTATACATAATAAATATTTACAGATAAATATGTTTTATATTTATAACAGCTTTAAGCTTAATAAATTTATTAGTTTAAAAGATTAAAAATATAATGATATTAATATGTATCTCACGGGCTTTTTTGCTGTAAAACAACGATTTTTCCGAGATTAAGCAAAAAACAGATTTTAAACATATTTTTTTATATTTTTTACTTAGAATAGGTTGAAACTTAAAAAATAGCTGTATTTAAGTAAAAATAATTTTTATACAACATATAATGTTTAAAACTCCTATTTCTTTAAATTATTTCTAATATTTATATTTAAGAAATATAGAAAATATATTTTTATAACCTCGGGATTTTTTGAAAAGAGTTCTCATTCTATCGGTATTAAGGAAAAGTAGGTATTTCAAGAAATTTTACTCTATTTATTGAAGATATATTCTTCAAACTTAAGACTTAAAATAGACTATTTTATTATATTTTAATATTTATGGTGTAAATATCTCTTCATAATTTTGATATTGAAAACTGTTTTTGTTATATTCAGGTTCTGAAACTCGTTGTTCAACATGAGAGTTTAGATCTGAATCGTTTCCCCAAAAACTCCACCAACTATTTTCCTGTTGATATTTTGTTTCTATATTCTGTTTTTTTAGAACTCTATTCGGTTTTTGAACCTCATCAACTTTATATTCTCGAAATAGAACCTTGTCAGATATAAACCCTTTTAACTCTCGACTATTTCCATATAAATTTATAAAACCACTTTGAGTTTCTACATCTGTTTGCCAATTTGGTAAAGGTCTCATCTGAACAGTTAAAATTTCAGACTCAACAACTCGTCCTGAACATAATTTGATTTTTATAAAATATTTAAAACTAGCTTCGGATTGAGCTGGAATTATAGCTCTGCAACCATTTTGATTACAGGCCATTGTAGATATTTTATACTCTTTCTCTAAAAGCTCTTTATAGAAAATTTGGGCATATTGAGGATTCTCTTTATCTGTCCAAAATAGTTCTAAAACAGTTGGAAAATGAGCTATAAAATATGGGGGCTTATCATGAATAATTGAACTGAATCCGTAGCTATATATAAAAGCTATAAATATAAAATTTTTCATTATTAGGAATATCTATCTAAAAAATAGAACTTCCTGCTCCCGTTTGTAGATTGTTGTTAAAGTATTAGTTTTAAGATGAAGTTCAAAAATAACTTTATCTTTTGAAAACTCAATCAATTTTACAAATTCACCTGAATCTAAACTATTTTTAAGTGACTCGAAAAAAGATTGGTAAGTATAGATACTACTTTCACCTACTAGAGCCCCATCAAGATTATCATCAATTAATTGACAAACATATCCACTTTTATTAGAGTAGAAAAATTTTGTGCCTTTTTTAAAACTTTTTGACTCTGTAATAATTCCATTTAAAGACTCGATTTTTATAACCTTATGAGAATATAATCCAGAAGTACAAGTTGAGAGAGTTCTTCTAATCGACCAAACACCAGTTAGATCTATCGATTCAATTGATGCTCCTTTGATCTGATTCTGTTCAGCCCTTTGTGTTTTAGGCTCTCTCATATTTATCTCTTTTGGAGGTTGAAATTTGGATTCAATTTTTTTTGAATTATCATTTTTTTTATTCAGATATTTAATTTGAACTTTTTCGCTAAAACCATCAATTGCTACACCTTGAACAATTGATGAGGTACTGTTTATTTGAATCGGTTTTATATCATCAATTTGCCAAGTTGGAAGAGTTATTTGAGGGACAGAAAAAGTTTGAGTTTTATAAATATCCCCAACTCTATCTTTTGCAATAATTGAATAAACAACCCTTTTTGTACTTTTCATAGGGGCTGGAATAACTGTTGAGCAGATATTGTCTGAATTACAGCTCATATCAACATGATAGAATTTATCTCCAGATTCAGAAGATGATTTAAATTTTAGTTGAGCTGATGTAAAGTTATGATAATAGTCTTTCATTGTGGCACTTAACTTTATTCTGTAATTCGGAACAAAATACTCAATTGGAACATGCTCAATTATGATATAACTTAATAGATTAGTTGTGATGATAGATGTAGAAATTAGAAATTTTAGAAACATAAAGCCTCTTCCCCTTTTATAACAAATTAATAAATCAATTGTAGCAAAAAAGCTTATTCAAAATTTTTTGAATATATTTTATATGACCACTAAAATAGGGAATGAGTAAATATAGATTATCGGGTCAAGCCCGATAATTGGAAATATGGTTATCTTCGTACTTGATACAAAAATATCTATATTTGATCAGTACCATAAAATATATAAATAGAGAAGTTATAAAGTTAAAATAGGAAAATAGCTAATAAACATGTTAGAATTATTCTTTTTTCCACCTCTTCCAGATTTACTTTTGGGAGAGGTTCTTAATCTAAAAAATATAGCCCATTTTCTCAAGAGAATCTTTATCTTTTGACCACCCTTTTTTAACTGAAACAAAAAGTTGTAAAAATACCTGTTTTCGAGTCAAATATTCAATTTTTGCTCTAGCATTTTTTCCGATTCTTTTAATTCCTCTACCCTCTTTTCCAATTAACATACCTTTTTGAGTTGTTTTTTCAACTACAATCGTTGCATGAATTTTTTCAATTGGTCCAGTTTCATCAACTTTATCAATTACAACATCACTTTCATAAGGAAGTTCATCACTAGTTTCATCAAAAATAGCTTCACGAATAAACTCTTTATATATATCTCGCATATGTTCAGTTGTTAATTCTTCAGGGTTAAAAAGGTAAGGTGATTCAGGAATATATTTTGAAACAGAAGAAAGTAGCGGTTCTTTATTTAAGCTTTTTGGCACAGATATAGGGATAAGTTCTAAAAAGTTTTTTTCAAACTTCTGAAATTGAGCCATAACTTCTAAAATTTTATTATTTTTAACCTCATCAATTTTAGTTAAAACAACGATATGAGGTCTTTTGGTTCTAGTTAAAAACTCCTCATAATATTTTGTACCATCATGAACTGGAGATAAAAACAGAATTAAATCACAATCTCCAATAGCTTTTAAAGCTTCTTCAAGCATAAACTGATTAAGTAATTTTTCTCTCTCATGTAGCCCTGGAGTATCAACTAAAATAATTTGGTTTTCACCATGCATCACAATAGCATTAACTCGTTTTCTTGTAGCATTTGCTTTTTGAGAAACAATTGCAATTTTTTCACCTAAAAGCCAATTCATCATTGTACTTTTTCCAGCATTTGGGCGACCAATTAAGGCAACAAACCCAGATTTCGTTTTATTCAAAATTTGAATCCTAAAATATAGATTTCAAATTATATAGTTAAATAACTCCGATACACTCTTTTTTGAGATATTCAATATTTTTGCCATTTTCAAATTCGTTCCAAAATGGAAATGTTCGACACTGTTTTGGTCTAACATCATATATATCACATCGATTTCCAGTTAAAAATATACAATTATATTTACCTTTAAATTGAATCTCTTTTATAGAAAATTTATATCCATCTTTTCGACAAAAATCTGATAAAAAAGTTGTCGTAGATATTTCCAATTTTTCAGCAATTTTAATCATCTCATCTTTTGAAAAAAATATGTTTCCACTTTCTCCACTACAACATTGAGCTTCACAAACTTCACAAGCTTTTGAATCAAACTTAAAGTTAAATTTTTCTTTTTCTACTAAAATAATATGCTCCTAAAAATCAACTATTTCCTACACAGATAGAGATTGTAAAAGAGACACCACCTGAAATATTTTCAACATCTAATTTTCCATCGTGATGATCTTCAATCATAATTTTTGACATGTAAAGACCTAAACCAGTTCCGTTTTTCTCATTTTTAGTTGAAAAATATGGATCAAAAATCTTATGAATAATAGGATCTGAAATTCCTCCGCCATTATCATCAATCTGAATGACATAATTATAGTTTTGATGATATGTAGTTATTGTAATTTGAGGATCAGAAATCTTTTTCTCCATAAAATTATCTTCGCTATTTTTTAAAATATTTAAAACAACTTGCATCATCTCATTTTGATAAATTTCAAGAGTATCCTCATTGCCAAAATTGGTAGTTATTCCAATCCCTTTAGTATTCAAAGAGTTCTCAACAATTTTTAAAGCTCTTTTAATCGGTTCAGAAAGGCTAACTTTCTCCTTCTGTTTATCAGGTTTAAAAAAGTTTCTAAAATCATCTATGGTTTCAGAGAGAGTTTGCACATACTCATTTACACCTGAAAGTTTTCGATTTAAAAATTTGAAAAACTTCTCTCTGTCCTCTTCTTTAGAAAAATCAAATTTGCCAATCGATATTTTTGATTCAATTCCAATTACAGAACTACTAATTGCTCCCAAAGGTTGTCTCCATTGATGTGCAATCATACTTATCATCTCTCCCATTTGAGCTAAACGAGATTGTCTCTGTAAAAGTTTCTCTTTTTTTATATTCTCTTGAACCTCTTTTTTGATTCTTTTTTCAAGCGAACTATTAATCTCTTCAAGTTCTAAAGATGTTTGAGAGATGAGGTGTGAAAGAGCTCTTAAAGTCATACTATTATTTTTATTACTCTTTTTCTTATCTAATTGATCTTGACGATTTGAGTTGTTTTCAGAACATTCATTATATTCACAAATTTTATTTTTACAACTTGTTTCACTTAAACTTAATATTGTCATAGTCTCATTTAAAAGCTCGTTTGTTAAATCTTTTTTGTTTGAAAAAAATTCGCCATAAGTAAAAAAACCACTTATATTTGTTAGATTTGAAAGAGGAATAAGCTCAATTCTAATATTATCTTTCATTAAGGCTTTTCGAGCCATACATGAATAGATAAATATAGATTCGCTACTTTTAACATTCAGATTGTTTGAATAATTTAAGATTGAATCTATATCTCCATATCCAAAAGTAACTCTATCACCCTCATATAAATTTCCAGCAAAAACTAAAGAACCATTTTCACCAGTTCCTAAAACAGCTCTTGGAATTGAAAGTTCATCTTTTTGAATAATAAGTGGGAACTCAATTCCAACTTTTGGTAACTCTTTTGCAATATCTTCACCAAGATATTTTGCATAAACATCGATCGCCCTAACTCCATCAATTTCATAAACTACATTTAAATTTGATTTGGTTATTTTCATAACTTTTCCAATATTTTCCCAACCAAAACTTGCTTGAGTTGTAACATCTAAAAAATCACTAAAAAGTAGAGCGATAACTGCACCACTTTTTACAACTCTCTCATGTGTGAAAACAAAAGTTTTTTTGAACTGACTATTATCCCCTGCTAAACCTCCAGAGATTATTAAGTTTTGATCATATTCATTAAATGGTTTAATATATTCTTCACCATTTAAAGTTAGGCCATCGATAAAAGATATAGCAACTTTTGGAGATCTATCTGTTGGAAACTGGGATATAAGTTTTTCAGCTGTTTCGCTACTTGTTTCACAAGCATCAACATCATAAACCTCAATCTCTGTATTATTAAATATTGAAAAAGAGAGAATGGTTGAATTATCAAAACTATCACTTTCTAAAATTTCACCACTTGTTGTTGATCCAATTATCTTAATATGTGGAATAAGTTGAATTATATGAGTTAGAATATCTTCAATATACTTAAAATTATTTATTCCTGTAAATATCTGAAGAAGAATATTTTTACTTTTGACAATATGGTTTTTTAAAACAAAATAGGTTAAATCCTGCTGATCAATATATTTTAAATTTAGAGTTTTCATATTTTATCCTTGGCTTAAAGTGAAAATATTATTAAACATCTTTTCATGTTTTACAAAGATTCCTACAAGTTCAGGATCAAATGAGATACCACTTTCACTCTGAATAATATTTAAGGATCTTTCATGAGAAAATGGCTGTTTATAAACTCTTTTACTTCTTAAAGCATCATAAACATCTACAATTGCTACGATTCTTGCAGAAATTGGAATTTCACTCTCTTTTAAACCTTTTGGATAACCATTCCCATTCCATTTTTCATGATGATAATAAGCTATATCTGAAGCTACTTTTAAATAACTATCTTTATTGAAATCTTTTCTAAAATCATTATTTGCTTTCGTTAGCAGTTCTCCGCCAATTTCAGCATGAGTTTTCATAATCTTAAACTCATCTTCATCTAATTTAGCAGGTTTATTTAAAACCTCTTTTGGAATTAAAAATTTGCCAGTATCGTGAAGAAGAGAAGCAAAAGGAATTGAATCTATTAAATCTTTTGAGTAGCGATTTTTAACATTTGGAATATTTTCAAGTAGCAGTTTTGAATATGCCTCAATTCTTTTTACATGACTTCCTGTGTCATCATCATAACTTTCTATCAAATTTATAATTGTCTCAATCGAAACTCTCTTAATTGCCAACATTTCAGAAGTTAAATTTTTAACTTTTTCATCAAGATTCTGATTGACATTTGTCAATGCCTCGTTATAATATTTCATCTTCTTTTGTGCAAATATACTTTTAGAAGTTTTGTATAGAGTTTTTATAAATTGAGCGGAACTTATCGGTTTAAGTAAAAAATTATCTATACCTTGTTGAATTAAATCTATAAGTTTATTCGCTTCATTATAAGCTGAAACAACTATTATACTCTGTTCAGGATTTATGTTATTGATATTTTTTATTAAAACATCTCCACTCATATTTGGCATATTAATATCCGTAATTACTAGATCAAAATATGTCCCGTTTTCTTTATAATAGTTTATATATTTCACTAAAGCATCTTGACCATCTACCGCAGTTGTTAAACTTGCAAAATAGTCTTCTAAAATATCTTTAGTCTCTTCCAAAAGGTTTATATCATCTTCAACATATAAAACATTTAAACCATCTGTATATTTTAATATCTTTTTAAAATCCAATTCCTTACCTTTTTAATTCAATAGTAGCGAAAATTAGTTTGAAAAAAAACAATATGCTATACAATAATGCAATACATTTATAATTTGTGTAGATTAGTAATAGTTATATAAAATATAAAATATAAAATATAAAATATAAAATATAAAATATAAAATATAAAATATAAAATATAAAATATAAAATATAAAATATAAAATATATTTTATTGTTTTATTATAACATAATTTAGTAAATTACCACTTAAACCACTTTTTCAAAAGAACAATATTTAGGTTATTAATTTTAAATTCACTAAAATCTGAAAACTCAAAAGGTTCATAAATTGCTTGAATTTTTTCAACCTCAATATTTGTAATTAGAATCATCATTCTATTTTTTTGAATTACTTTGGCTAACTGTTTTGCAACAATAGGATTGAGAATACTCTTATTATCTTGAATAATTATAGTTTCAAAAAACTCACCTATAAAAGGTAGTCGCTTAAGATTTAGTTTTGCAAAATCTTTAGATACTGAAACTCTATCTTGAGATATTTTTTCAATCTCTTTTTTTAGAACCTCATCATGAACTAAAAAACCGATATTGCTATTTGGCTCATCAACTATAAAATCTTTAAGAGCATCTTGAATATTTAACATCTGACTAACCTGCAACTAATCGGTTAATATCGTTAAAAAGTCCAATTGACATTAAACTCAAAAGAATAAACCAACCTGCAATTGTCAAACCATACATAACTTTCTCATTTGGAGATCTACCTCGAATCAACTCATAAAGATTAAATATTATATGCCCTCCATCTAAAGCTGGAATAGGTAATAGATTTAAAACTCCTAAATTAACAGAAAGAAGTGCAACCATAAAAATAAGTGCTGTTAATCCTGTTTCTGATGCTTTTGCAGTTACTTCAAAAATTGAAACAACCCCACCAAGTTGATCAAGAGCTAAAACTCCGACAATCAACTTTTCTACACTTTTAAAAATTAAAGTTGTAGATGATATTGTCTCTTCATAACCATAAATTATTGACTTATAAAATGGTAATTTGTAATTTACAATATCCCCATTTGGTGAAATTCCCACCATTTTTTGTAGAACAGTTTCTCCAAATATATTTTTTGCCTCAACTATTTTTGGAGTCACTGAAACATTAATAGTTTCGTCTCCTCGTTGAACATGAAAAACTATATTATTTGTAGATTTTTTAATCTCTTTTGAAAGCTCTTTCCAACTCTGAATCTTCTCACTATTTATAGATAGAATTAGATCTCCATTTTTCAAACCACTTTCAACTGCTGGCATATCTGCTTGTAGATTTCCAATTGTTGGAGAAAGAGTTTTGAACCCTATAAAACTTATTGCTATAAAAAGTATAAAAGCTAAAATAAAATTAAATAGAGGTCCGCCTAAAAGAATTCCAATCCTTTGTAAAGGAGTTTTACTGTTATAACTATCTGAATCATTTGATGATGAGGTTGGTTCTAAATCATCTTGCCCTTTCATTTTGACATATCCACCAAGTGGAATCAAACTTAATCTATATTCCGTATCTCCAACCACTTTTTTTAAAATAGTTGAACCAAAACCTATACTAAAAACTTCAACTTTAACTTTGAAAAGTCTTGCAACTAAAAAATGCCCTAGTTCGTGGAAAAATATCAGAAACGATAATACCACCATAGATATTAGAAAACCCAAAAATATATCCTGTATTTAAATTAAAAAATTATTATAATAGATTATCTAGCAAAGTATAAAATTTCTATTTATCTTGAACATCTAATCAAACAAAATTATAAAATTTAATGCACATCGAGCTTTTACCAGAACTATCATATTTTTAACGCTCTTTTACTCTTGAAATTTTTATTTCACCACTGATAACACATAGTTTTTTTGTTTTATCTTCTGAATAAATAATCTTAATTTCAGGAGTTTTAGAGATTTTTTTAACTATATCACCATAATATA